>LNFM01000185.1_pt1 | contig 242553 bp, 230 predicted proteins | sample 596031 | NCBI WGS metagenome assembly LNFM01 (sample SAMN04254537, study PRJNA301005) | activated carbon metagenome | isolation source: dual media filters at the Ann Arbor, Michigan drinking water treatment plant | place: USA: Ann Arbor | reverse complement strand
CCGTGACCGACCGCAACAGCGACGGCGTGGCCGACGAGGTGAAGTCCTTCGCCCCCAGCCTGAAGTTCACCAACCCCAACGGCGTGTGCTGGACGCGTGACGGCTTCCTCATCGTGGCCGAGCACAACCGGGTGCTGAACTTCCCCGCCGCCGAGTTCTTCTACGAAGGCCCGGACGTGGCCGTGATCGAGGTGGTGCCCCAGGGCAAGCTGATCCCGGTGGAAGAGGAAAGCTACAACCACGGCGCGCGCACCTGCCGTGTCGACGACAGCGGCATGCTCTACATCACCCTGGGCCAGCCCTACAACGTGCAGCCCAAGGAAAAGGTGGCGCTGTACGAACAACTCGGCATCGGCGGCATGATCAAGGTGAACGCCTTCGACGGCGGCAAGCGCGAAGTGGTGGCCCGCGGCGTACGCAATTCGGTGGGCATGGACATCAACCCCAAGGACAAGTCCGTCTGGTTCACCGACAACCAGACCGACGGCATGGGCGACGACATCCCGCCGGGCGAGCTGAACAAGGTGTCGCGGATGGGCGAACACTTCGGCTACCCCTTCATCCACGGCAACAACGTGCAGATCGCCGGCACCGCCGCCGCGCCCGACCTGAAAGGCATGGCCCCGCCGGCGCAGTGGACCAAGCCGCAGATCGAGTTCCCGGCACACCAGGCGCAGTTGGGCATGGCCTTCTACAACGGCAAGATGTTCCCGGCGAAGTACCAGGGCGGCGCCTTCGTGGCCTCGCACGGCTCGTGGAACCGCACCAAGCCCTCGGGCGCCGACATCCAGTTCGTGTCGATGAAGGCCGACGGCAACGCCGAGAAGACCGAGGTCTTCGCATCCGGCTTCCTGGACCCGGACACCGGCCTGTACCGCGGCCGGCCGGTGGACGTGGCGCAGATGAAGGACGGATCGCTGCTGATCAGCGACGACTTCGCTGGCGCCATCTACCGCGTGACCTACACCGCACCTTGATGCGGCGCGCCACCTTCAAGGCCAAGGTGGCGGCGGCCGGGGCCGCTCTGGCCCTGGCCGCCGGCATGAGCGGGCCGGCCGTGGCGCAGGACGCCGCGGCCGGCCGCGCCAAGGCGGCGGCATGCGCGGTGTGCCACGGCCCGCTGGGCCTGAGCACCGCGCCCGACGCGCCCAACCTGGCCGCCCAGCCCGCGATGTATCTGGCCACGCAGCTGCGTGCCTACCGCAGCGGTGCACGCAAGCACGAGGTCATGGCAGTGATCGCCAGGCCGCTGAGCGACGAGGACATCCAGAACCTCGCCGCCTGGTACGCGTCGATCAAGCTCGAAGCCACCGCGCCCTGAACGGCACGGGCCTTCAGTTGCCAGTGCTGTTCGGGCTGCGCCAGCTGCGCTCGAACGGCAGCCGCCAGGCGTGCGGGGCGATCAGCTGGTGCACCGACTTCGGGCCCCACGAACCCGGTGCGTACAGCCGCACGGGCGGCGGGGCTTCGAGCAACGGCACCGACACCTGCCACAAGCGTTCGATGCCCTCGGCGGTGTTGAACAGCGTGTGGTCGCCGCGCATCGCGTCCAGGATCAGGCGTTCGTAGGCCTCCAGCACTTCGCCGGCAAGACCGGTGTCGTGCATGGCGAACTGCAGGCTGAGCTTGTCCAGCCGCATGCCCGGGCCCGGCCGCTTGCCGTAGAACGACAGGCTCATCTTCGAGGCATCGGCCAGGTCGAAGGTGAGGTGGTCGGGGCCCTGAGCGCCCACGCCCGAGCCCGGCGGGAACATGCTCTTGGGCGGCTCGCGGAAGGCGATGCTGATGATGCGCTGGCCCTCGGCCAGCTTCTTGCCGGTGCGCAGGAAGAAGGGCACGCCGGCCCAGCGCCAGTTGTCGATGAAGCACTTCAGCGCGATGAAGGTCTCGGTCTCTGACTGCACGTCCACCCCCGGCTCGTCGCGGTAGCCGCTGTACTGGCCACGCACCACGTCGCCGGGCTGGATCGGCAACATGCTGCGGAAGACCTTGTTCTTTTCCTCGCTGATGGGCTGCGGTTCCAGTGCCGTGGGTGGCTCCATCGCCATGAAGGCCAGGATCTGGAACAGGTGCGTCACCACCATGTCGCGGTAAGCGCCGGTCTGTTCGTAGAACGTGGCACGCTGGGCCAGGCCCAGGGTCTCGGGCACGTCGATCTGCACGTGGTCGATGAAGTTGCGGTTCCAGATGGGTTCGAACAGGCCGTTGGCGAAGCGGAAGGCCAGGATGTTCTGCGCAGGTTCCTTGCCCAGGAAATGGTCGATGCGGAAGATCTGGTCTTCGGCGAAGACCTGGTGCAGGCGGGCGTTCAGTTCCACCGCGCTGGCCAGGTCGGTGCCGAAGGGCTTTTCCATGACGATGCGCGAGCGCTCGACCAGCCGTGCTTCGGCCAGCATGCGCACCGCCGACAGGGCTGCGCTCGGCGGCACGCTCAGGTAGTGCAGACGCCGGCTTTCGGTGTCGAAGCTGGCCTCGGCCGCGTCGACCGCGGCCTTCAGGGCCTGGGGGCCGGCCGACAGGCTGACGTAGTCGAGTCGCTGCGCGAAGGCCGCCCAGTCGGCGTCATCGGTCGAGCGGCTCGAAAAGTCGCCCAGCGACTGCCGCGCCAGCCGCCTGAAGCCATCGGCGTCGATGTCGTCCAGCGACACTCCGATGACGCGGCAGTCGGGGATGAACCCCGATGTGGCCAGGTGGTACAGCCCCGGCAGCAGCTTGCGCCGCGCCAGGTCGCCCGTGGCACCGAACAACACCACCACCTGCGGGTGGCTCGGGCCGACGCCGGAGGGTACTTTCGCCAAGGTGCAACTCCTTGCTGGTTACGCATTGCGCTTCCAGCAAGTATCAGACCGGCCGGGCCCGTTCAGGCCACGCGAATGAGCTTGCGGTTGACGAATTCCAGGATGCCGGCGCGTGAGAGTTCACGTCCGTAGCCTGAATTCTTCACCCCGCCGAAAGGCAGCTCGGGCGCCGACGCGGCGGCAGAGTTGATGAACACCATGCCGGTGTCGATGGCGCGCGCGACGCGCCGGCCGCGGTCGATGTCGGTCGTGAAGACCGAACCGCCCAGGCCGAAAGGCGAGTCGTTGGCCAGCTTCACGGCCGCGGCCTCGTCCTTCACGCGGAAAAACAGCGCCACCGGTCCGAAGAATTCCTGCGCGTAGGCCGGGTTCGCCGCGTCGATGTCGGTCAGCACCGTGGGCTGCATGAAAGCGCCAGGCAAGCCCGCCACGGCCTGGCCTCCCATCAGCACGCGTGCGCCATGGGCCACGGCTTCGTCCACCTGCCTGAGCAGCGTGTCCAGCGCCGCGGCGCTGGACAACGGGGCCAGCGTCGTGGCCTTGTCCAGCGGGTCGCCGGGCACGAAGGCCGACAGCGCCGTCTGGAACTTGTCGAGGAAGGCATCGGCGACGGCGTCGACGACGATGAAACGCTTGGACGCGGTGCAGGCCTGCCCGGCGTTACCCATGCGGCCGGCGACCGCGTGTTTCAGCGCCAGCGCCATGTCGGCATCTTCCAGCACGATGAAGGCGTCGCTGCCGCCGAGCTCCAGCGTGGACTTCTTCAAGTTCTGCGCTGCGCGCGCGGCCACCACGGCGCCCGCACGTTCGCTGCCGGTCAGGGCCACCGCCCGCACGCGCGGATCGTCGATCAGCCCGGCCACCTGGTCGGTGCTGATGAACAGGTTGGTATAGGCCGCCTGCGGCAGGCCGGCGTCATGCATCAAGCGCTCGAAGGCCTGTGCGCACTGCGGCACGTTGGAGGCATGCTTGACCATCACCACGTTGCCGGCCATGAGGTTCGGCGCGGCGAAACGGGCAATTTGGTAGTACGGGTAGTTCCAGGGCTCCACCCCCAGCAGCACGCCCAAGGGCTGGCTTTCGACCACTGCCGTGCCCCTTGACGTGGGCAGCACCTCGGGTGCCAGGAAGGCCTCGGCATGGTCGGCGTAATAGTCGAGGATGGCGGCGCTGAGCGCAACTTCGCCCAGGCTCTGCGCGATGAGCTTGCCCATCTCCAGGCTGACCAGTTCGGCCAGCTGCGGTGCACGTTCGCGCATCAGCGCGGCAGCCTGCTTCATCACGGTGCGGCGCTGCTCGAAGCTGGTGTCGCGCCAATGGGTGCCGAAGCAGTCGTGGGCGGCTTGCAGCTTTTGCTGCAGGGCTGCGTCGCCAACGTCGTCGAAGCGCTGCAGAACCTTGCCGTTGAAGGGATTGGTACTGATGTAGGCCATGATTCTTTACCTGGAAGTTTCAGCTGCTCTGGATGCGTGCCAGCAGCGCTTGCGCTGCCGGTGCGGACGAGGCCGGATTCTGGCCCGTGTCTTCGGCCAGGTCCCACAGCGGCCCATGGCCACCGGGATAGAAGACGGCGTCGAAGCTCGCCGCCTTGACGTCCGACAGCAGCATGGTTTGGGCCAGCGCCGCCTGGGCCTGGCCGTCGGCCTTGAAGCGCCGGGTGGCATCGGTCTGGGCGTCGGCTTCGTCGCTCTTCGGGTCCAGCGGCGGCTGGCCGCCGAGCGGTGAAGCCAGGGTCAGCTGGGCGCCGGCGTCCTCGAAGACGTAATAGGGCGCGGCGAACTCTTCCAGCCAGAAGCCGGTCTTGCGACCGGTGCTGCCGAGCGTGTCGTGCGAAGTCAGGACCATGAGGATGTTCATCGGGATTCCGTTGGATGGTTGCACTCACCGTAGCCTGCCTTGGGCCAGGCGGGGCAGTGCGCAGCACCCATGGGCCCGTAGGACAAGGCCGCGACGCACACGCCGCACAATCCGGGCTCCCGCTTCTTCGGCGAAAGCCCCTGCCCCCATGCCCATCCAATGGTTTCCCGGTCACATGCATTCGACCCGGAAGGCCATCAGCGAACGGCTGCCCGAGATCGACGTCGTCATCGAACTGCTCGATGCCCGGCTGCCCGGTTCCAGTGCGAACCCGCTGCTGGCCGAGCTGACCCAAGGCAAGCCGGCGTTGAAGGTACTGAATAAGCAGGACCTGGCCGACCCCGAACTGACCACACTGTGGCTGGACCACTACCAGGCCCAGGCCGCGACGCGTGCTCTGGGCCTGGACGCGAGTGCCGCCGCGCCGGCCCGGCAGCTGGTGGCCGCCTGCCGCGCGCTGGCGCCCTTGCGCGGCGGCATGGTCAAGCCGCTGCGGGTGTTGATCTGCGGCATCCCGAACGTCGGCAAGTCGACCCTGATCAACACCCTGATGGGCCAGCGCTCGGCCAAGACCGGTGACGAGCCCGGCATCACCAAGGCCGAACAGAAACTGGTGCTGGCCAGTGACGTCTATCTCTTCGACACGCCGGGCATGCTGTGGCCGCGCATCACCGTCGAACAAACCGGCTACCACCTGGCCGCCAGCGGCGGCATCGGTCGCAATGCCTACGACGAGGAGGAAGTCGCCCTGGTCCTGCTGGCCAGTGTGCGCCCGCGCTATGGCCACCGCCTGCAGGAACGCTACAAGCTGGGCGACATCGCGGCCCTGGGCGACGAAGCCCTGCTGGCCGAGGTGGGCCGCAAGCGCGGAGGCCTGCTGCCCGGTGGCCGCGTGAACATGCAAAAGGCGGCCGAAGTGGCCATCAACGACTTCCGCACCGGCGCCTGGGGCCGCATCACGCTGGAAACGCCCGAAGAGTTCCTGCGCTGGTGGGCACATGGCCAGGTGCTGGACGCCCAACGCTCGGCGCGGCGCGAAGCCCTCACGCGCAAGAAGACGCCCGACCGCAGCCTGCAAGCCGACACGACCACGACCAAAACCGGCCCCAAGCCCCCCGTGGAGCCATAGCCCCAGCCCCGTCGACCCTGTGGCCGGCGCGCCGCACCTTCAGGGAACCGCGGGCGCGAACGCTTCCCAGGCCGCCACGGCCTCGGCGGCGTACATCAAGGCCGGGCCGCCGCCCATGTAGACGCAGACCGCCAGCGTCTCGTCGAGCTGCTGCCGGGTGCAGCCCAGCCGCCGCAGCGCCTTGACGTGAAAGCCGATGCAGCCCGAACAGCGCTGGGTGATGCCGATGGCCAGCGCCATCAGTTCCTTGTGCGTTTCGTCAATGGCGCCGGCGGCCATCGCGGCCTTGGACAGGGCGCCGAAGCCCTGCATCACCTCGGGCTGCGACTTGCGCAGGCTGGCCAGCGAATGGCTGATGCTCTGGACGAGCGCAGGGTGGTCGAAGGAGCTCATGCGCGGTTCCTCGGCGGCTTCACAGGGCGTTGATGGGAATCTTCACGTAAGACGTGCCGTTGGCTTCCTTCGGCGGCATTTCACCGGCGCGGATGTTGATCTGCACGGCCGGCAGGATCAGCGTGGGCATTTCCAGCGTGGCGTCGCGCGCGGTGCGCATGGCCACGAACTCGGCTTCGCCGATGCCATCGTGCACGTGGATGTTGCGCGCACGCTGATCGGCCACGGTGCACTCGAAGGCCACATCGCGGCCCGGCGGCGGATAGTCGTGGCACATGAACAGCCGGGTCTGCGGCGGCAGGGCCAGCAGCTTGCGCGTGCTGGCGTAGAGCGTGCGCGCGTCGCCGCCCGGGAAGTCGCAGCGCGCGGTGCCCACGTCGGGCATGAACAGGGTGTCGCCCACGAACACGGCGTCGCCGAACTGGTAGGCCACGCAGGCCGGAGTGTGCCCGGGAACCGCCATCACGCGGCCAGTGAGTGCGCCGGCCTGCACGGTGTCGCCGTCGGCCAGCAGGCGGTCGAACTGCAGGCCGTTGGTCTGGAACTCGGGCTCCAGGTTGAACAGGCCCTTGAAGACCTTCTGCACCCGGGTGATCTGATCGCCAATGGCGATCTTCCCGCCCAATTGCTGCCTCAGATAGGGTGCGGCACTCAGGTGGTCGGCATGGGCATGGGTTTCCAGGATCCATTCGACCCGCAAGTCGTGGGCGCGCACGTAATCGACCAGCTTGTCGGCCGACACGGTGCGGGTACGGCCGGCCTTGGGGTCGTAGTCGAGCACGCTGTCGATCAGCACGCACGACGAGCCCGGCCCGCTGTGCACCACGTAGCTGACGGTCCAGGTGGCGGGGTCGAAGATGGCGTGGACGATGGGGTTGGCGCTGGGGGCCGAGGCGGTGGTCATGGGACGCATCCTTGCGATATCGATGCATCAGTTTATTGACAAACAAATCATTCGTCAATAAACTATCTTCAACTTAAATGACTTGCCCCTGGAGGCCACGGCACGATGAGCACGGCAACCATGCCCCTGAGCGAGATGCGCGCCTCGGCCGGCGCGGCCTGCAGCCTGATGAAGGTGCTGGCCAACCCCGATCGGCTGCTCATCCTGTGCGAACTGTCCCAGGGCGAGAAGCGCGTCGGCGAGCTCGAGGAACTGCTGGGCATCGTTCAGCCCACGCTGTCGCAACAGCTCACCGTGCTGCGCGAACAGCAACTGGTGAGCACGCGCCGCGATGGCAAGCACATCCATTACAGCCTGAGCAGCCCGCAGGCGCTGGCCCTGATGAAGACCCTGTACGAACAGTTCTGCCAGGGCGCACGCTGAAGTTCGCGTTGAAGCTCGCGTTACAGCCCGCGTCGAAGCCCGACCCCCCCCCACCACCGACCCTGAATCACCACCATGAACATCGACTGGACCCACTTCACCCCCTGGATGAGCCTGGCTGGCGGACTGCTGCTGGGCCTGGCCTCGGCGGCCTTCATCCTGCTGAACGGCCGCATCCTGGGCATCAGCGGCATCCTGGGTGGCCTGATGCCGCCGCGCGCCGGCGACAGCAGCTGGCGCATCGCCTTCCTGCTGGGCATGCTGGCCGCACCGGTCACGCTGGGGCTGCTGGCGCCGGCCGGCTGGCTGGCCGCCGCGCGCATCGACGCCGGCACCCTGGCCGTGGTGGCCGCCGGCCTGCTGGTGGGCTACGGCACGCGGCTGGGCTCGGGCTGCACCAGCGGCCACGGGGTCTGCGGGCTGTCGCGGCTGTCACCCCGTTCGCTGGTGGCCACCGGCACCTTCATGGCCGCCGGCTTTGCGATGGTCTACGCCCTGCGCCACCTGTTCTGACATCGGCCAAGGAAACTTCATCATGAAAAACACCACCATGCTTCGCGCCACGGAATTCGGCGTCGGCCTGCTGTTCGGCTGGGGGCTGATGATTTCTGGCATGACCGACCCGGGCAAGGTGCTCGGCTTCCTCGACCTGGCCGGCGCCTGGGACCCGTCGCTGGCCTTCGTGATGGGCGGCGCCGTACTCGTGGGTCTGTTCGCCTTCACGGCAGCCCGCAAGCGCACCACCAACCTGCTGGGCGGCGCCCTGCACCTGCCCAAGTCGCGCGACATCGACCGGCCCCTGGTGGTGGGCGCGCTGCTGTTCGGCGCCGGCTGGGGCCTGGCGGGCTTCTGCCCGGGCCCGGCCATCGTGTCGATGGCGGCCGGCGAACCGAAGGCGCTGCTGTTCGTGGTGGCCATGCTGGCCGGCATGGGCCTGTTCGAGCTGACCGACCGGATGTCGCGCCGGCCGCCAGCCACTGCATGACCGAGCCCGCCGCCCCCGCGGCCGTGAACCGGGCCCTGCCGGCCACCGGCCTGGCAAGCCACCTGCCCATCCTGGACTGGGGGCGCCGCTACGACCGCGGCACCTTCACCCGCGACCTGATGGCGGCGCTCATCGTCACCATCATGCTCATCCCGCAGAGCCTGGCCTATGCATCGCTGGCCGGGCTGCCGCCGGTGGTGGGCTTGTACGCCAGCATCGCGCCGCTCCTGCTGTACGCGGTGTTCGGCACCAGCCGGGTGCTGGCCGTGGGGCCAGTGGCAGTGGTGTCGCTGATGACGGCCGCGGCCATCGGCAACCTGGCCGTGCCCGGCACGCCCGAGTACTGGACGGTGGCCATCACGCTGGCGTTCCTGTCGGGCGCGATGCTGCTGGCCATGGGGCTGCTGCGGCTGGGCTTTTTGGCCAACTTCCTGAGTCATCCGGTGATCTCGGGCTTCATCACCGCTTCGGCCTTGCTGATCGCGGCCGGGCAGCTGAAGCCGCTGCTGGGGGTTCGGGTCGAGGGGCACAACTTCGTCGAACTGGCCTCGGGACTGGTGCGGCAGCTGGACCAGGTGCACGCCGTGACCGCCGTGATGGGCGGGGCCACCGTCGCCCTGCTGCTGTGGACCCGTCGCGCCCTGAAGCCGCTGCTGGTGCGGCTGGGCCTGCCCACCGGGCTGGCCGACGTGGTGGCCAAGGCCGGGCCGGTGGCCGCGATTGCGCTGACGGCCTGGGTGACCTGGCAGTTCAGGCTGCACGAACAGGGGCTGAAGATCGTCGGCACCGTGCCCCAGGGCCTGCCGCCGCTGACCCTGCCCAGCTGGGACCTGGGGCTGTGGCAGCAGCTGGCCGTGCCGGCACTGCTGATCAGCGTGGTGGGTTTCGTCGAGTCGGTCTCGGTGGGCCAGACGCTGGCGGCCAAGCGCCGCCAGCGCATCGAACCCGACCGCGAGCTCGTGGCCCTGGGCGCCAGCAACCTGGGCGCGGCCTTCAGCGGGGGCTTCCCGGTGACGGGCGGATTCTCGCGTTCGGTGGTGAATTACGACGCCGGCGCCCAGACCCCGGCCGCCGGCATCTTCACCGCGGCGGGCATCCTGCTGGCGGCGCTGCTGCTGACGCCAGCGCTCTACTTCGTGCCCCAGGCCACGCTGGCGGCCACCATCGTGGTGGCCGTGCTGTCGCTGGTCGACCTGGGCATCTTCAAGCGCACCTGGGCCTATTCGAAACCCGACTTCGCCGCCGTGCTGGCCACCGTGCTGTTCACGCTGGGCCTGGGGGTGGAGGCCGGGCTGATCGCGGGCGTGCTGCTCAGCCTGGCCTTGTTCCTGCACCGCACCAGCCGGCCGCACATCGCCGAGGTGGGGCTGGTGCCGGGCACCGAGTCCTACCGCAACGTGCTGCGCCACGAGGTGCAGACCAGCCCGCAGCTGCTGAGCCTGCGCGTGGACGAAAGCCTGTACTTCGCCAACGTGCGCGCACTGGAAGACCGCATCAACGAAGAACTGGCCCGCCGGCCCGCGCTGAAGCACGTGGTGCTGCAATGCTCGGCCATCAACGACATCGACGCCAGCGCGCTGGAAAGCCTGGAGGCCATCGACCAGCGCCTGCAGGATGCCGGCGTGGTGCTGCACTTCAGCGAAGTGAAGGGGCCGGTGATGGACAGGCTGAAGGACACACAGCTGCTCAGGCAACTGCGTGGGCAGGTGTTCCTGACGCACTACCAGGCGCAGCAGCAGCTGGCACCTGCGGGCTGAATCTTCCTGCAGCAGCGTGCCATCGGCGTCCGATAATTCCGGGCGCAGCAGACCGATACCTTGTCGCACGCTGCGACCTGCAGACCCGCCCTACATGCCACACGAAATCTCACCGCCGGTCGCCAGACGTCCCGATGTGTCCGCACACACGCCCATGATGGCCCAGTACCTGGGCATCAAGGCCGACTTCCCCGATACCCTGGTGTTCTACCGGATGGGGGACTTCTACGAGCTGTTCTGGGACGACGCGCGCAAGGCCAACCGGCTGCTCGACATCACCTTGACCACGCGCGGCCAGAGCGCCGGCGAACCGGTGGTGATGGCCGGCGTGCCGGTGCATTCGGTCGAAGGCTATCTCGCCCGGCTGATCAAGCTGGGCGAGCCCGTGGCGATCGCCGAACAGGTGGGCGATGTCGCCACCGCCAAGGGCCCGGTCGAGCGCAAGGTGGTGCGCGTGGTGACCCCGGGCACCGTCACCGACGGCGAACTGATGGCCGAGCGCGCCGACACCCTGCTGCTGGCCGTGCACAAGCATCGCGCCACCTGGGGCCTGGCCTGGCTGGGCCTGGCCAGCGGCCAGCTGGGCCTGGCCGAATGCGGCGAAGCCGAACTGCCCAGCTGGCTGGCCCGGCTGGAGCCGGCCGAGGTGCTGCACGACGGCGCCATCAACCCCCTGCCCGCAGCCCTGCTGCAGGCGCGCGCGGCGCGCACTACGCGCCCGGCCTGGCAGTTCGACCGGGCGCTGGGCGAGAAGAAGCTGTGCACGCAACTCAAGGTGGCCAGCCTGGCTGGCTACAACGCCCAGGAGCTGGGCACCGCGCAGGCCGCCGCCGCCGCGCTGCTGAGCTTTGCCGAACACACCCAGGGCCGCGCCCTGGCCCACGTGCAGACGCTGAGCGTCGAACGCGCCAGCGAACTGCTGGACCTGCCCCCGGCCACCCACCGCAACCTGGAACTGGTGCAGACGCTGCGCGGCGAAAGCGCCCCTACCCTGCTGTCACTGCTGGACAGCTGCCGCACCGGCATGGGCAGCCGGCTGCTGCGCCACTGGCTCACCCACCCGCAGCGCGAACGCAGCACCGCCAGCGCGCGGCACGACGCCATCGCGGCCTGCCATACCCAGGGCTTCGAGGCCCTGCGCGAGACGCTGCGCGGCGTCAGCGACGTCGAGCGCACCACCGCCCGCGTGGCGCTGCGCCAGGTGCGCCCGCGTGAACTGGCCGGCCTGCGGGAAACCCTGGCCGCCCTGCCCGCGCTGCGCGCCGCCGCACCCCAAGGCACGACACTGCTGGCGCAATGGCACGCGGCGCTGCAGCCCGACCCGGCCGTGGCGCAGACGCTGCAGGCCATTGCCGAAGAACCGGCCGTGCTGCTGCGCGAAGGCGGCGTCATCGCCAGCGGCTTCGACGCCGACCTGGACGAACTGCGCGGCATCGCACAGAACTGCGACGCCTTCCTGCTGGACCTGGAGGCCCGCGAAAAGGCACGCACCGCCATTCCCAACCTGCGCGTGCAGTTCAACAAGGTGCATGGCTTCTACATCGAGGTGACGGCCTCGCACGTGGACAAGGTGCCCGCCGACTACCAGCGCCGGCAGACCCTGAAGAACGCCGAGCGCTACATCACGCCCGAACTCAAGGCCTTCGAGGACAAGGCGCTGTCGGCCCAGGACCGGGCCCTGGCGCGCGAAAAATTCCTGTACGAACAGCTGCTGGACGCCTTGCAGCAACACCTGCCTGTGCTGTCCGCCCTGGCACGCGCCCTGGCCGGTTTAGACGCCTTGGCCGCCCTGGCAGAACGCGCCGACACGCTGGGCTGGTGCCGCCCGCAGTTCGTGCCCTACCCCTGCATCGACATCGAAGCCGGCCGCCACCCGGTGGTCGAAGCGCGGCTGGCCGAGACCACCGGCGGCAGCTTCATCGCCAACCACTGCCGGCTCGACGCGAAGACCAAGATGCTCGTCATCACCGGCCCGAACATGGGCGGCAAGAGCACCTTCATGCGCCAGGTGGCGCTGATCGTGCTGCTGGCCGCCATCGGCGCCTATGTGCCGGCCAGCGCCTGCCGGCTAGGGCCCATCGACGCCATCCACACCCGCATCGGCGCCGCCGACGACCTGGCCAATGCGCAGAGCACCTTCATGGTCGAGATGACCGAGGCCGCGGCCATCCTGCACGCTGCGGGTGAACACAGCCTGGTGCTGATGGACGAGATCGGCCGCGGCACCAGCACCTACGACGGGCTGGCGTTGGCCGGCGCCATTGCCAGCCACCTGCACGACAAGAGCCGCGCCTTCACGCTGTTCGCCACGCACTACTTCGAACTCACCGAGTTTCCGGGCCGGCACGACCGGGCCATCAATCTTCACGTGGGTGCGGTGGAAAGCGGCAACGACATCGTCTTCCTGCACCAGCTGGAAGCTGGCCCGGCCAGCCGCAGCTACGGCGTGCAGGTGGCGCGGCTGGCAGGCATGCCGGCAGCGCTGGTGCGCCAGGCGCGGGCCACGCTGGAAGCGCTGGAAGCCCAGGCCGGCAACAGCCGCGCCCAGGTGGACCTGTTTGCCGCGCCACCCGCCGCCGCCACTGCGCCCGAGCCCAGCGCCACCGACGCCGCCCTGGCCGCCATCGACCCCGACGCGCTGACGCCGCGTGAAGCGCTGGACGCGCTGTACAGGCTGAAGGCGCTGCAGGGCCGCAACCGTTAGGGTGGTGCGCCGGAAGTCCGTGCCCCGCCAGGCGATGGGACAGGTCGACTTTGCCGGGCACCAAGATCGACCATGCTGCCATCCGCTGGTGTCGATGGGCGGAATCCGACGCCGTCTCCGCATCCGTCAGTGATGGGCCGCTTCACACCGATGGGCTAGATCGGCAGGCCTCGGTGGGTCGCAATCACCAGCACGGTGCCTGCGCACATCGTCGCGTTGCCGGCGTTGACCACTACCGCGCGGCTGAAGCGCTGGCCGTTGGACTCGTACAACCACGCGGCCATGGTCGCGTTCGCACCCAGCCAGGTACACCAGGTCAACAGCGAGTGCTGACTCGAATCACCGCTCTCGACGATCGCCCAGATCGTGGGCAGATAAGCCAGCATGCGCACAGAGTTGAACAATGTGAAGGCCCAGGTCAGCACCCTCAGGTACGCCACCCGTGCGGTGATGCGACCAGGGCCGCCATCGGCTGCGGCGATGTTCGAGATGTCCACGGTCACTTCCTCTCAAACGCGCAGCTGGAACTCCTGCGCAAGGTCGAACGCCAGTGGTGCGACTGCCAGGCCGCTTTATCTGCTGGCCTGGGTCTGCTCCGCAGTGCCATCGTTGAAGCTCCGCGACAGGTCCAGGGTCGCGGCTTGATCGCGGCCTGAAAGACCCACCGTCCCTGCTCGCGCCAGACCCGCGGCGCCCCGTTGCGGCGGCTGAGCTGTTCGTGCACGGCTTGCAGCAGCCAGTGTGCGTGATGGTCGACCAGCATGGCCAAGGCGTGCAGGCTCAGCGCGCGCTGCCAAAGACGGCAGCACGCAGAAGGACGCTCTCGGCCGCGAAGTCGCGCACGTATCGCTCGGTGGTCTCCAGGTCGAACGGCGTGGGATCAGCGCCCACCGCCAGCATCTTCTCGCGAACGGCGGGCTGGCTCGCGGCGCTCGCCAACGCGGCATTCAGTCGCTGGACGGCAGCGTCCGGCGTCGCGCCTGGCGCCCACAGGCACAGGCCGCCGTTGAAGCGGTATCCCGCCAGCCCGGCCTGCTCGGCCGTGGGAACGTCGGGCAAAGCGCCCAGGCGTTCGGCCGACAACACCGCCAGTGCCCTCAGGCGACCGCCCTTGACCAGCGGCAGTGCCGCCGCCGATGGGAGGACCGCGTAGCCCAGCCGGCCACCGACAAGATCGTTGACCGGGCTGTCCTTGTAAGGCACGTGCTGCGCCTTGAAGCCCAGTGTGCGCGCCAGGCGCTCGGCCTGCAGATGCGGCGTGCTGCCCTCCCCCTGCGAAGGGTAGGCCACAGGCTCGGCGGCGGCCTGCGCCTGGCGGGCGAGGTCCGCCAGCGAGGCCACGTCGCTGCTGGCCGGCACCAGCACGAGCCAGTGATCGAGCAGCAATCGGCCCACCGGCCTCAGGTCCTTGAAGAGCACCAACGGTGTCCGACCCTGGCTGAGGAAAGCGTGGGTGATGGCATCCCCCGAGCAACCGCTGACGTTCAGCGTGTGCCCATCGGCCGCCGCGGCGGCGACGGCCGCGGTGGCGATCGTGCCGCCCGCGCCCGGGCGGTTCTCGACCACCACCGGCTGCCCCAAAGAAGAAGCCATGGTCTCGCCCAGCAGGCGTGCGACAACATCGGGAGCGGAGCCCGGCGGCGAGCCAATGATCACGCGCACCGGCTGCGCAGGGAACGAAACCGCGGCGATCGACGCTACCATCAGTGCAAGGGCCGCACTCCAGCGCGGAGCCGGTGCGAGGCGACGTCGGGCAAGGTACGCGTAAGGCATGGGATGAGTCCTGGACCTGGGTTGGTCAATGCTGCAGGCTGGCTCCCTGAAGAGCAATGCCGAGGTCTGCTAATCTGCCTTCAGCAATTTGCTGAAGGCATGGGAGTGCGCCATGGGCATCCACAAGCTGCGCGGCCTGGAGTACCTGGTGGCGGCGGTCGACAGCGGCAGCTTCAGTGCCGCGGCCCGGCACCTGGGGGTGTCGACACCCTCGGTCCACCGCCTGGTGCAGGCCTTGGAGGCCGAGCTGGGCGTTTCGCTGATCGATCGCTCAGTGCAGCCCTTGCGGCCGACTTCCTACGCCACCGCATACGTCGAAAGGGCGCGCGTGCTGCTGTCGGAGCTGCGCGAGCTCGACGCCAGCCTGCACGACCAGAGCAGCGCGCCCCGAGGCACCATCTCCTTGGCGGCCGACAGCGTCCTGCGAGAGTACCTCTTGCCGCATATGCTGGCGTCGTTCCATGCTCGATTTCCCGAGATCGAAGTGCACGTCTTCGAGGCCGGCTCTGTGCGAGACCTGGCCCGCCTTGGCACGGACCTGCTGATGCAGTCGGGTTGGCCACCGCCGCAGGATGCGGTGCTACGGACATTGGCAGAGACCCGCTGGCTGATCGTCGCCACGCCTGCGTACTGGTCACGCCATGGTCAGCCGACGCAGCCGTCGGATCTGGCCCGTCATGGCTGCGCGCTTTACCGCACCCCCTTCGGCGAGGTGCTCAGTCGATGGGCGTTCGAGTGCGACGGCCAGAAGCAGGCGGTCGACGTGGAGGGCTGGCTCGTCAGCGACAACCGCAGCGTGCTGGACGGGCCGCTCCTGGCTGGCCAGGTGGTCGCTCGAGTCAACGATCTGTCGATTCGTCGCGAACTTGCCGACGGCACACTGCAACCGGTGCTGCTGGACTGGACCGGCCTGCATTCGCCACCGATCAGCCTGGTCGCCAGGCGTTCACTGACGCGTCAGCCTCGCGTCCGCGCCTGGATCGACTTCGCCGCGGACTACACCGCCGAGCTGGCCCGTGCGCGGCTTCCCCAAGGTCTGCAGGCCGTGCGGCCTTCAGAGCGGCCCGAGTGGTGGAAGCGACGGGTGCCGGCAGGTCCCCGCAGTCCCCGCACATAGAGCCAAGCCGGACGAGAGAAGGGCCGCTGCTTGGTCGCGCGAGTCTGCGCGTCGTCCGACGGCTGTGCGGCTTGCCGCGTGCCGCGGCGGCCAGGGCCGACCATCCGGCCGAGGCCGGCCTGCTAATCTTGGCGCTTCGCCATTCAAACGGCCCTGCGCGCGGCTTCACCGCGACCCATCAAGATGACCTATTGCGTCGGCATCCGCCTCAACGCCGGACTCGTGTTCCTGTCGGACTCGCGCACCAACGCCGGCATGGACCAGATCAGCACCTTCCGCAAGATGATGGTGTATGAAAAACCGGGCGACCGCTTCATGGTGATGCTGTCGGCCGGCAACCTGAGCATCAGTCAGAGCGTGCGCGAGATCCTGCAGGTCGAGAAGATCGACAACGGTGACGATGAGCCCATCACCATCTGGAACGCCAAGAGCATGTTCGATGCCGTGCGCGTGCTGGGCAGCGCGGTGCGCCGGGTCTACGAACAGGACGGCAAGTCGCTGAAGGCGGCGGGCATCGACTTCAACGCCAGCATGATCTTCGGCGGCCAGATCCGGGGCGAGGCCATGCGCATGTTCCTGGTCTATTCGGCCGGGAACTTCATCGAGGCCACGCGCGAGACCTGCTTCTTCCAGGTGGGCGAAAGCAAGTACGGCAAGCCCATCCTCGACCGCGTGCTGACACCGCGCACGCCGCTGGACGAAGCCGCCAAGTGCGCCCTGGTCAGCATGGACAGCACGCTGAAGAGCAACCTGGGCGTGGGCCTGCCGCTGGATCTGCTGGTCTACGAGGAAGGTGCACTGCAGAGCACGCAGATCGTCTGCATCGACGAACACAACCCGTATTTCAGGATGATCCACGACACCTGGGGCCAGCGCCTGCGCGAGGTCTTCGAAAGCATCGACGACCCGCGCTGGGACGGCGGCGACACCGCCCACCCTTTGATGAGCCCGCTGCAACGGCACGAACCCATGCGCAAGATCACCCATCCGGGTGAACGCATCGTTTGAAACCCACGATCTGCTTCAGCCACGCCAACGGCTTTCCTGCCGGAACGTATCGTGTCATGTTCGACATCTGGCAGGCCGCGGGCTGGCGGGTCATCGCGTTGCCGCGCATCGGCCACGATCCGGACTTGCCAGTCACCGCCAACTGGCCGCACCTGCGCCGCGAACTGGCGCAGTTCATCGAACATCAGGCACCCGGCCAGAAGATCCATCTGGTCGGGCATTCGCTGGGCGGTTTCCTCAGCCTGATGGTGGCGGCGCGCCAGCCGGCGCTGGCAGCGCAGGTGGTGATGCTGGACTCGCCCGTGGTCGGCGGCTGGCGTTCGCACAGCGTGGCGATGGCGCGTACGCTGGGGCTGTACAAGCGCTTTTCGCCAGGGCGCGTTTCCGAGAAGCGGCGCTTCCAGTGGCCTGACAGCGAAGCAGCCCACCGGCATTACGCGGCGAAAGCAGCGTTTGCCCGCTGGGACGAGCGCGTGCTGCGCGACTACATCCGCTGCGGCACCGAACCCGACCCCGACGGCGCCAGCCCGCAGGCCGTCCGCCTGGCTTTTCATCGCGAGGTCGAGACGCGCATCTACGACACCCTGCCCACGCGCCTGGGGGTGCTGCTGCGCCGTCACCCGCTGCAGATGCCGGTGCACTTCATCGCAGGCACGAAGTCGGCAGAACTGCGCCAGGCCGGCATGGCCGCGACGCGGGCGCTGGTGCGCGAGCGACTGAGCTGGGTCGAAGGCACCCACTTGTTTCCGATGGAAAAGCCCGACGAAACCGCGGCGGCCGTGTTGCACTGCCTGGGCCCCGCCAGAACCTGAGTCTGGCAGGGGCTGAAGGCGGCCGCAGCGGGCAGCGGGCTGCCGTCCGGTCTTCAGGGTTGCTCGAACCGCCCCAGCCGCACCGCCGTGCCGCCCGGCTTCAGGTTGTGGGTGCCCGGCATCACCAGCACGGCGTGGTCGTAAGGCGTGCTGAACACGTGCTCGCCATCCTGTGCAAACGGCGTGCCGGCCTTCTCGATCACGCCCAGGCCCACCGGTGGCACCAGGAAACGAAAGGCGGTGCTGCGGGCGATCACAGGCTCGGTCACCCGCACCAGACGCTGCGTCGATGGCAGGGCGATGCGCGTGTGCGCCTGCACCCAGACCGCCGGGGCCAGGCCGGTCAGGCCCAGGAAGCGGGCCAGGGTGTCGATGGCCACGTGCTCGGCAGCCGCTTCCCAGTGCTGGCCGCACTCGACCAGCAAGGCCTTCTTCGGGCTGGCCGGGTCGCCGAAAGCGCCGCGGTCGATCATGCGCAGGCCGGCCGGGTGGCCGGTGTCGATCAGCAGGTCGGCCGGCTGGCCCAGTGCGCGCGCGAACGCGGCGTTCTTGTCGAGCTTGCCGCACACCATCAGCGGCCGGCAGGGCTCGCCCATGCTGTGGATGTCCAGCAGCAGGTCGGCCCGGTCGACGAAGCGTCGCAGCAGCCTGGCGCGGCGCAGCTCGACGCTGTCGCCCGGTCCGTCCAGCGCGGCGTCGGACCACACGCGGTTGTAGTCCTCGTCGACCAGGCGCGAAGAATAGGGGTCGGCCGGGTCGAAGCGCGCGTAGGCCTCCAGGTTGGCATAGGCCAGGGTCAACGTGCCGCACAAAGGCTTGAACTCGCCTCGCTTGAACTGCAGCATCAGCCAGTTCAGCGCGATCGCACCGCAGATCTCGTTGCCGTGGGTCAGTGCCTGCACCATCACGTTCGGGCCAGGCAAACCGCTGTCGAACACATGCACACCGGGCACGCCGGTGTTCGACGGCAGCCAGGGATTGATGTCCGGGGCCTTCAGTTCCACCTTCACGGGGGTATTCGGCTGGTCAGGCATGGCGCGGGTTCTTCATCACCTGGGTTTCGACGGCCTGCAGCAGCTGCATCAGCTGCCCTTGCAGCGTGGTGAACCCGGCATGGGTCTCGATGCGGTCTTCGTGCATGTACAGGCGCTTGTTCACTTCCAGCTGCAGGCTGTGGCGGCCGCGTGCAGGGTCGGCATAGGCGCGCACCAGCTCAACGCCCTTGAACGGGTCGTTCACCGCCACCCGGTAGCCGAAGCCGGCCAGGGTGTCGCGCACGAAGGCGGTCAGCTCCGGCGCGCAGGTGCTGCCGTCGCGGTCGCCCAGCACCATGTCGGCACGGGGCTGCCCTTCCACGCCTTCCATCGCCACGCTGGACCAGGGGCCCATCGAGTGGCAGTTGATGTGGAAGACAACCCCGAAGCGCGCGTGCGCCGCGTCCAGCAGTTGCCGCAGCGTGGCGTGATAAGGGGCATGGCAGCGCTGCACCCGCCCCTGCACCTCGGCCACGGTGAGCAGGCGGTCGTAGATCGGCGCTTCGTCGATCATCGTGCGCCACACCAGCGACTTTCCGATGCGTGACTTGCCGCTGTCCACGCGTTCGCCCGGCCAGGGCGCGTCCAGCAGCGCGGGGTCGATGTCGGCGGCGTGGCGGTTGGGGTCGAGGTAGGTGCGCGGGAACAGGGCGGACAGAAGGGGCACGCCCCGGTCGGCCGCCGGCCGGTACAGGGCGTCGATGAAGCTGTCCTCGCCCTCGCGCAGTGCGGCTTCGGGCAGGGCGGCGCCGAAGTCCTCGGGCATCTGAAAGCCGGAATGTGGCGAGTCCAGCACCAGCGGGCTGGACGGCGTGGCTCCGGCGTGGGTGGGCGGGCCATGGACCACGAGCATGGGGGATGTCATCCCCGGAAGTATCGCCCCGCGTGGCAGATTCCTTGCTTGCTCTCGCGGATGCCACCCGGGGCTCCCCGGATGGTGACCCCGGGGGCAGCCGATAGCATCCACTCGCATCCGGCCCCGGGGCCGCCGCCAGGACCACAGACACCATGCAGGAATCCGACATCCGCAAACTCATCGAAGAAGTGCAGCGCGGGCGCCAGCCCCGCCGACGCTTCATCGAACGCCTGGTGGCCGCCGGCCTGGCCGCGCCCATCGCCGCGCAGCTGCTCATGCATGCCGGCGTGGCCCAGGCCCAAACCCCCAGCACCTACAAGCCCACCAAACGTGGCGGCGGTGGCGCGCTGAAGCTGCTGTGGTGGCAAGGCCCCACCCTGCTGAACCCGCACTTCGCCACCGGCACGAAGGACCAGGAAGGCTCGCGCATCTTCTACGAACCCCTGGCTGCCTGGGACGCCGAGGGCAACCTGGTGCCCATCCTGGCCGCCGAAGTTCCCAGCCGCGAAAACGGCGGGCTGGCCGCCGACGGGCGCAGCGTCGTCTGGAAGCTCAAGCGGGGCGTCACCTGGCACGACGGCGCGCCCTTCACCGCCGACGACTGCGTCTTCAACTGGGAATACGCGCGCGACCCCGGCACCGCGGCGGTGACCATCGGTCCCTACAAGGACATCAAGGTGGCCAAGCTCGACAGCCACAGCATCCGCATCGAATTCCCCAAGCCCACGCCCTTCTGGGCCGAGGCCTTCGTCGGCACGGCCGGGCAGATCATCCCGAAGCACCTGTTCGGCGCCTTCATTGGCGCGAAGTCGCGCGAAGCCCCCACCAACCTGAAGCCGGTGGGCACCGGCCCCTACAAGTTCATCGACTTCAAGCCCGGCGACATGGTGCGCGGCGAGCTGAACCCGAACTACCATCTGCCCAACCGTCCGCACTTCGACACCATCGAGATGAAGGGCGGCGGCGACGCCGTGAGCGCCGCGCGCGCCGTGCTGCAAACGGGCGAATACGACTTCGCCTGGAACCTTCAGGTCGAAGACGAGATCCTGAAGCGGCTGGAAAACGGCGGCAAGGGCCGCGCTTTCATCACGCCGGGCGGCAACATCGAATTCCTGCAACTCGCCTTCGCCGACCCGAACACCGAGATCGACGGCGAACGCGCCCACCCGAATTCGCGCCACCCCATCTTCAGCGACCCGGCGGTGCGCCAGGCCATGGCGCTGCTGATCGACCGCAAGAGCATCCAGGAATTCATCTACGGCCGCACTGGCGTGGCCACGGCCAACTTCGTCAACAACCCGCAGCGCTTCCGCAGCCCGAACATGAAGTTCGAGTTCAGCCTGGACAAGGCCAATGCCGTGCTCGAAGCCGCGGGCTGGAAGAAGGGCAGCGACGGCGTGCGCGAAAAGGGCGGCCGCAAGCTGAAGTTCCTGTTCCAGACCAGCATCAACGCACCGCGGCAGAAGACACAGACCGTCATCAAGCAGGCTGCCGGCAAGGTCGGCATCGACCTGGACCTGAAGTCCGTCACCGGCGCCGTGTTCTTCAGCAGCGACGTGGCGAACCCCGACACCTATGGCAAGTTCTGGGCGGACATGCAGATGTACACCACGACCATGACCCAGCCCGACCCCGAACGCTTCCTGGACCAGTACGTCAGCTGGGAAGTGTCGAGCAAGGCCAACAAATGGCAAGGCCGCAACATCAGCCGCTGGCGCAGCGAGGCCTACGACCAGGCCTTCCGCGCCGCCGAAAGCGAACTCGACCCGGTCAAGCGCGCGGCCCATCTCATCCGCTGCAACGACCTGGCCTGCGGCGACGGCTACATCGTGCCGCTGGTGTACCGCCCGCGTGTGGCCGGTGTTGCCACCAAGCTGGTGGCCCACTTGTCCGGCTGGGACAACGACATGTGGAACCTGCGCGACTGGTACCGGGAAGCATGACGACGCCGTTCTCGCGCCGTGTGGCGCTGCAGGGGCTGGCCGCGGCCAGCCTGGCCTCAATGTCAGGCGCCGCCACAGCCCAGCCCTACCGCCCCACCCAACGCGGCGGGGGCGGCACGCTCAAACTGCTGTTCTGGCAGGGCCCTACCCTGCTGAACCCGCACTTCGCCACCGGCCAGAAGGACATGGAAGGCTGCCGCCTCTTCTACGAACCGCTGATCGCCTGGGACCAGAACGGCGAGATGCTGCCGGTGCTGGCCGCCGAGATTCCCAGCCGCGCGAATGGCGGCGTGGCGGCCGACGGCAGAAGCGTCACCTGGAAGCTGAAGAAAGGCGTGCTCTGGCACGACGGCAAGCCCTTCACCGCCGACGACGTGATCTTCAACCACCGCTACGCCATGGACCCGAAGACCGCCGCCACCACCAGCGGCAGCTACGGCGGCGTGAAGACGGTCGAGAAGGTCGACACGCACACCGTGCGCGTGGTGTTCGAGAAGCCCACACCCTTCTGGGCCGGCACCTACGCCAGCGACCAGTTCATCCCCAAGCATGTGTTCGAGCCCTTCATCGGCGCGAATTCGCGCGAAGCGCCGGCCAACCTGCGCCCGGTGGGCACGGGTCCCTACACCTTCGTCGACTTCAAGCCCGGCGACATGGTGCGCGGCAAGCTCAACCCGAACTACCACCTGCCCCACCGCCCGCACTTCGACACCGTCGAATTGAAGGGCGGTGGCGACGCCGTTTCCGCTGCACGCGCCGTGCTGCAGACGGGCGAGTACGACTTCGCCTGGAACCTGCAGGTCGAAGACGAACTGCTCAAGCGCCTGGAAGCCGCGGGCAAGGGCGTGGTCACTCTGCAGCAGGGCGGCGTGGTCGAATTCATCCAGCTGAACTTCACCGACCCGAACCGGGAAGTGGACGGCGAGCGTTCGCACCGCGACACACGCCACCCGATCTTCAGCGACCCGGCGGTGCGCCAGGCCATCGGGCTGCTGATCGACCGGCAGAACATCCAGGCCTTCATCTATGGCCGCACCGGGCGGGTGACGGCCAACATCGTGAACGACCTGCCGCGGTTCAACAGCACCGCGCTGAAGACCGAATTCAACCCCGAAAAGGCCGCCGCCCTGCTGGAAGCCGCCGGCTGGAAGCGCGGCGCCCGCGGCATCCGCGAAAAGGACGGCAGGCCCTTGCGGCTGCTGTTCCAGACCAGCATCAACAGCACGCGCCAGAAGACACAGGCCATCATCAAACAGGCCGCAGCCAAGGCCGGCATCGACATCGAGATCAAGGCCGTGCAGGGAGCCGTGTTCTTCAGCACCGACGTGGCCAACACCGACACCTACGGCAAGTTCTACGCCGACATGCAGATGTACACCAACAGCCTGGGCCGGCCCGACCCGCAGGGCTTCCTGCGGCAGTTCATCAGCGAAGAGATCTCTTCCAAGTCGAACAAGTGGCAAGGCGACAACCTGAGCCGCTGGCGCAATGCCGAATTCGACAGCCTGTACAAGCAGGCCGAAACCGAACTCGACCCGGCGAAGCGGGCCGAGCAGGTCAAGCGCATGAATGACCTGGTCATCCGCGACGGCTACGTCATCCCGGTGGTGGCACGCACCGAGGTGACGGCGCGCGCGCGCACCCTGGTGGGCCCGATCTCGGCCTGGCGCCTGAGCCTGGACCAGATCCACGACTGGTACCGGCAGCCCGCATGAAGCCGGCCGACATCCACCGCCTGATCGACGCCGTGCGCGACGGACGCTTGCCGCGCCGTGCCTTCATCGAACGCATGGCGCGCTGCGGCCTGAGCGTGCCCATGGCCGGCATGCTGCTGCTGAACGCCGGCGTGGCGCAGGCGCAGCCCGCGCCGTATGCGCCCACCAAACGTGGCGGCGGTGGTGCACTGCGCATCCTGGAATGGCAGGGCCCCACCCTGCTGAACCCGCACTTCGCCACCGGCGCCAAGGACAATATCGGTTCGCGGGTGTTTTATGAACCGCTGGCCCAGTTCGACGCCGAAGGCCAGCTCGAACCCGTGCTGGCCGCCGAACTGCCCAGCCGCGCCAACGGCGGGCTGGCCGCCGACGGCAAGAGCGTGCTGTGGAAGCTGAAGCAGGGCGTGACCTGGCACGATGGCCAGCCCTTCACCGCCGACGACGTCATCTTCAACTGGCGCTACGCCACCGACCCGGCCACCGCCAGCGTCACCCTGGGCAGCTATGGCAACCTGACGATGGAGAAGGTGGACACGCACACCGTGCGCGTGGTCTTCGCCAAGCCCTCGCCGTTCTGGCCCGGCCAGTATTCGCAGGTGTTCCTGGTGCCGCGGCACCTGTTCGCGGCCTTCTCCGGCGCCAAGTCCCGCGAAGCGCCGAACAACAACCGCCCTGTGGGCACCGGGCCCTACCGCTTCGTCGAATTCAGGCCCGGCGACCTGCTGCGCGGCGAACTGAACCCGAACTACCACCAGCCCCTCCGCCCGCATTTCGACACCCTGGAAATGAAGGGCGGGGGAGACGCCGTTTCCGCCGCACGCGCCGTGCTGCAAACGGGCGAGTACGACTTCGCCAGCAGCCTGGTGATTCCCGAAGACGTGGCCACGCGGCTGGAAGCTGCGGGCAAGGGCCGGTTGCAGTTCGAGACCGGCAGCGCCACCACCGCCATCTACCTGAACTTCACCGACCCGAACACCGCGATCGACGGCGAACGTTCACACGCCAGCACGCGCCACCCGGTGTTCAGCGACCCTGCCGTGCGCCGCGCCTTCGGCCACCTGGTCGACCGCGCCGGGCTGCAGCGCTTCGTCTACGGCCGCCAGGGCCAGGCCACGACCAACTTCATCAACAACCCGGTGCGCTTTCGCAGCCCGAACACCACGGCGCGGGGGGACTACAGCATCGACAAGGCCAAGGCCCTGCTCGACGCCGCAGGCTGGAAGCCCGGTGCCGACGGCGTGCGCGAAAAGAACGGCCGCAAGCTGTCGCTGCTGTTCCAGGGCAGCGTGGGCGCGGTCGGCCAGAACATGCAGGCCGTGGTGAAACAGGCCGCACAGCAGGCGGGCATCGCGCTGGAACTGAAGGCCGTGGTGCCCAGCGTGTTCTTCTCGTCGGACGTGGGCAACCCCGACACCTACGGCAAGTTCAACGCCGACATCCAGACCTACAACTGGACCAGCAACAGCCCCGACCCCGAGTACCTGATGCAGTGCTTCCTGGGCTCGGAAGTCGCCACCCGGGCCAACAAGTGGCTGGGCCAGAACCTGGTGCGCTGGCAGAACGCCGAGTTCGACGCCGCCTTCCGCGCGGCCGAAACCGAGCTCGACCCGGCCAGGCGAGCAGCGCTGTTCATCCGCATGAACGACCTGGTGGTGAACGACGGCTACGTCATCCCGATCCTGGCGCGCAGCTCGGTGCGGGCCGTGGCGAAGAACCTGGTCGCCCCGACATCCGCCTGGCGCAACGACATGGCGTCGCTGGCCCACTGGTACAGGGCATAGGCGCAGCGCTTGGGTCCCTACATCCTTCGCCGCCTGCTGATCGCCATTCCCAGCCTGCTGGGGATCAGCGTGGTGCTGTTCACCGTGCTGGCGCTGGCCCCGGGCGACCCATTCGAGGAACTGGCCACCAACCCCAACGTGCCGGCCGAGGTGCGCGAGATGCTGCGCGCCAAGTTCGGGCTGGACGACCCGATCTGGCAACGCTACTTCCGCTGGCTGGCGGCCATGGCGCAGGGCGACTGGGGCTTCAGCTTCATCAGCCGCGTCGACGTCGACACACTGATCTGGCAGCGCGTGCCGGTGACGCTGGCCGTCATCGGCGCCTCGCAGGTGCTGGCCCTGCTGATCGCGCTGCCGGTGGGCATCATTGCCGCCACGCGGCCCTATTCGGTGTTCGACCAGATCGCCAACACCCTGGCCTTCATCGGCTTTTCGCTGCCCACCTTCTTCACCGGGCTGCTGCTGATCCTGCTGTTTTCCATCACGCTGGACTGGCTGCCTTTTGTGTACCGCGCCGACATCAGCGCCACCGGCTGGGCCTGGTGGTGGGAACACATCAAGCAAAGCATCATGCCGGTGCTGGTGCTGGGCCTGTTCCAGGGCGCCAGCCTCACGCGCTTCGTGCGCAACGCGGTGATGGACGTGATCAAGCTCGACTACGTCACCACCGCGCGCAGCAAGGGCCTGAACGAGCGCACCGTGGTCATGAAGCATGTGGTGCGCAACGCGATGATCCCGGTGGTGACGCTGGTGGCGCTGCAGATGCCGGCGGTGTTCGGCGGGGCCATCGTCACCGAGCAGATCTTCCGCATCCCCGGCATCGGCAGCCTGCTCATCGATTCCATCCTGCGCAACGACACGCCGGTGATCATGGCCGTGACCTTCGTCTTCGCCTGCCTGGTGGTGCTGTTCAACCTGATCGCCGACCTGCTGTACGGCTGGCTCGACCCGCGGGTCTCGTACCGATGAACAGCGCCACCGCTGCCACCACGCCGCTGCGCCCGCAGGTCTCGCCCTGGGCCGAGGCCTGGCGGCGCTTCCGCCGCCACCGCATGGCCGTCGTCAGCCTGGTGGTGCTGGGCCTGATGGTGCTGGCGGTGGTGCTGGGGCCATTCGTCTACACCGTGTCCATCAGCGACATCGACTTCACGGCCCGCCTGGCCACCCCGTCGCTGGCGCACCCGCTGGGCACCGACGACCTGGGGCAGGACCTGCTGGCGCGCATCCTCTACGGCGGGCGCATTTCGCTGGCGGTGGGGCTGGCCGCGATGACCATGTCCATCATCGTGGGCGTGTTCATCGGGGCGGTGGCCGGCATCAGCCGCGGCTGGGTCGACGCCGCGCTGATGTGGCTGACCGACCTGTTCCTGAGCCTGCCTCAGCTGCCCCTGCTGCTGCTGCTGATCTACCTGCTGCGCGACACGCTCAAGGAAGCCTTCGGCCCGGAACTGGGCGTGTTCCTGCTCATCGTCTTCGTCATCGGCGCCTTCGGCTGGATGCCGGTGGCGCGGCTGGTGCGCGCGCAGTTCTTCAGCCTGCGCGAGAAGGAATTCGTCGAAGCCGCGCGCGCGCTGGGTGCCAGCACGCCGCGCACGGTGTGGCGCCACATCCTGCCCAACAGCCTGGGGCCGGTCATCGTCGCCGGCACCATCGACGTGGCGGCGGCAATACTCGCCGAAAGCACGCTGTCCTTCCTGGGCCTGGGCTTCCCGCCCGACATCCCCACCTGGGGCCGCATCCTGTTCGATGCCAAGGACTACCTGGACATCGCCCCGCACTGGGCGCTGTTCCCCGGCCTGGCCATCTTCCTGGCGGTGCTGACGATCAACTTCATCGGCGACGGCCTGCGCGACGCGCTGGACCCACGCAGGGTCGACTGAGATGCCACTGCTCGACATCCGCGGCCTCAAGACCCACTTCAAGACCGACGACGGCTGGCTGCATGCGGTGGATGGCGTCGACATCGCCATCGACGTGGGCGAGACGGTGTGCGTGGTCGGCGAGAGCGGCTGCGGCAAGAGCGTGACGGCCAAGACGGTGATGAAGCTCATCGACATGCCACCAGGAAAGATCGTCGCCGGCCAGGTGCTGTGGAAAGGCCGCGACCTGGTGCCCCTGGGCCCGGCCGAGATGCAGAAGATCCGCGCCAAGGAAATCGCCATCGTCTTCCAGGAGCCGATGACGAGCCTGAACCCGGTCTACAGCGTGGGCGAGCAGATCGCCGAGAGCGTGCGCCTGCACGAACGCATGAACCGGCGCGAAGCCATGGACCGCGCGGTGGAAATGCTGCGCCTGGTGGGCATTCCTACGCCCGACAAGCGTGTGCGCGACTACCCGCACCAGTTCAGCGGCGGCATGCGCCAGCGCGTGATGATCGCCATCGCCCTGGCCTGCAACCCGCAATTGCTGATCGCCGACGAACCCACCACCGCACTGGACGTCACCATCCAGGCGCAGATCCTGGACCTGATGGCCGAGCTGAAGGAACGGCTGGGCATGGCCATCCTGCTGATCACGCACGCCATGGGCGTGGTGGCCGAAGTGGCCCAGCGCGTGGTGGTGATGTACGCCGGCCAGGTGGTGGAAGAAGCCCCCGTGGCCGGCCTCTTCGCCCGCCCCCGCCACCCTTACACGCAAGGCCTGATCCGCAGCATCCCGCGCATCGACACCGCGGCGCTGCACAAGTCGCGGCTGGAGACGATTCCAGGCACCGTGCCCAAGCTCATCGCCCCGGCAGCGGGCTGCCGCTTCGCCGACCGCTGCCGCCACGCCCGCAGCGAATGCCGCGCCAGCACGCCGCCGCTGCGCGAGGTGACGGCGGGGCACAAGGTGGCATGCTTCTTTGCGGAAGAGCTGGGATGAGGGGGGTGGCTGCTGTCGGCCCTTCGCGATCAGTCGGGCTCGCGTGCCGGCTTGGTCCCCATGCAAAGGCGGGCTGGGGCTGGCTGTGGCGCTTAGCTTCGGCGGCCTTCGCTGGCGCTCCGGCTCCCCTGCGGCCCGGGCCAGTGGCCCGGGCCTTCGCCAGGCACAAACAGTCCACCGGACTGTTTGTGTCCGGGCTCAGTGCATCGGTCCCGCGGCCCCATCGCGGAACTCACTTCGCTCGCTGCGCTCGCTCCGTTCAAGCACCCGCGATGAGTCAGATGTGGAGTCGCGCTTCGCGCGAGGGCCGCGGGCCCTGCGCTCCTCGGCGCCTCAGATGCGCGCCACAGCCAGCCCCAGCCCACCTTTGCAACCACCGTGCTCTGCGTTCCCCGGTGGCGCGCCGACACGGTGGCGGGCTGGGTGAGTCGGGTGGCCCCTGGAGCGAAGTCAAGGAGGGCGCCCGGTCAGGTGCCCCAGGCACCTGACCGGGCGCGGGCGGGGGACATGAGCGGAAGGGGCCACCCGGCTCAGCCAGCCCAGGGGACCATGTTCGCGTGCCGTTGGAGCACAAACCAACCGGCAGGAACGGGCCGCAAGCCAACATGAACACGCCACTGCTGAAAGTCGACAAGCTCGTCAAGCACTTCCCCATCAAAGGCGGCCTGCTCGGCAGGGAAGTCGAACGTGTGCATGCCGTCGACGGCGTCAGCTTCGAACTGCAGGCCGGCGAGACGCTGGGCGTGGTGGGCGAAAGCGGCTGCGGGAAAAGCACCACCGGCCGCTGCATCCTGCGCCTGATCGAACCCACCTCGGGCGAGGTCTGGTTCCAGGGCCAGAACGTCACCCGGGCCAGCAAGACCGAGCTGCGCGCGCTGGCGCGCGACATGCAGATCATCTTCCAGGACCCCTATGCCAGCCTGAACCCGCGCATGACGGTCGACGCCATCATCGGCGAGGCCCTGACCATCCACAAGCTGACCAAGACCCCGGGCGAATACACCGAGCGCATCGTCCAGCTGCTCGAGACCGTGGGCCTGAACGCCGACCACATGCGCCGCTTCCCGCATGAATTCAGCGGCGGCCAGCGACAGCGCATCGGCATTGCGCGGGCGCTGGCCGTGAACCCGAAGCTCATCGTGTGCGACGAGGCGGTGAGTGCGCTGGACGTGTCGATCCAGGCGCAGGTGATCAACCTGCTCGAGGACCTGCAGGGCCAGTTCGGCCTGACCTACATCTTCATCGCCCACGACCTGAGCGTGGTCGAACACATCAGCGACCGGGTGGCCGTGATGTACCTGGGCCGCATCGTCGAGATCGCCCCGGCGCAGGCGCTCTACACCAACCCGCTGCACCCCTACACCGAAGCCCTGCTGTCGGCCGTGCCGATCCCGGACCCCGGCGTCAAGCGCCGGCGCATCGCTATGCAGGGCGACGTGCCCAGCCCCATCCGGCCGCCTTCGGGCTGCCACTTCCACACCCGCTGCCCGATCGCGCAGCAGCCGCTGTGCAGCCAGGAAAAGCCGCCGCTGAAGGACACGGGCCAGGGTCACTGGGTGGCCTGCCACCTGCGCGGTTGACGGCCTGGCTCGCCATCGACATCCCCCAGACGACCAGCGCGACAAGCGCAAGAAGCGCAACAAGGGCGACGTCGTGCAGTCCCTGCCGCAGTGACAGTCCCGGTAGGATGTCAAACTCGCAGATTCACCCATGAAGGTTTGCCGATGAAAACGCCCAGCCTCTCCGTTCTCCAGCCGCTGTGCGGCCTGGGCGTCGTGCTCGCCGCACTCGTGCTCGCCGGCTGTGCCTCCGCGCCCACCCCCGGTGCCGCACCCGTGGCCGAAGTGGCATCCGTCTCGCCCGACAACGCCGTCGTCTGCGGCCGTGAAGAAGGCACCGGTTCGCGCATTCAAGTCACGCGCTGCCGCAAGGTCGCTGAAGTCGAAGCCCGCCGCAACCGCGACCGCGAGATGGCCGAGAAGATTCCCACGGTCGTGCCCGACGTCCGATGAGGCCGGCACGCAAGCCGCCAGCGCGTCCGAGGCCGGCCGCCGTGCTGCTGGGCCTGGCCCTGGGCCTGGCCGCTGTGGCCCAGGCCAATGACGCCGCGCTCGACCAGTGCCGCCAGGAAAGCGTGGCCGCCAAGCGACTGGCCTGCTACGACGCCATTCCCACGCGCCCCACGACAGCCGCGCCCGCGGCGGCTTCACCCACTTCAGCCGCTGCAGCCACGCAGCGCCCTGCCGCCGGCACGGCGGCTGCAGCTGCGCCAGCGACGGCCCCGACCGCCAGCCGCTTCGGCCTGCCCAGTTCACCCGATGAAGCCGTCGACAGCCGCATCACCGGCCGTTTCGAAGGCTGGGGCCCGAAGACGCGCTTCACCCTGGCCAACGGCCAGGTCTGGGAAGTCGAAGACGGCACGAACGCCTCGCTGTGGTTCGACAGCCCGGCGGTGCGCGTGCGGCGCGGCTTCGCCGGCGCCTACTACCTGGAAATCGACGGCACGAACCGTTCGCCGCGGGTGCGGCGGCTGCAGTAGACGGCTGCCGCGATGGCGCTGCTGGCCCTGCACGACGCGGCCAAGACCTACCGCCGTGCCGGCACCACCGTGCAGGCGCTGCAGGACTTCTCGATGCAACTGGGTGCAGGCGACATCGTCGGCCTGCTGGGCCCGAACGGGTCGGGCAAGACCACCGTCGTGAAGCTGCTGACCGGGCTGTGCGGCGCCGACGGCGGACAGCTGCAATGGCGTGGCCAGGGCGTGCCGCTGGGCCGGCATGCCGCGCACCTGCGTGAATTCGGCGTGCTGCTGGAAGGCCGCGGGGCCTGCTACGAACGCTTGTCGACACTCGAGAACGCGCGCTACTTCTGCGGCCTGCGCGAAGCCGTCTTCGACCGCGACCATTTCGACACGCTGGCCCGCCTGCTGGAGATCGCCGACGTGCATGCGCCGCTGCGCCAGCTGTCCACCGGCCACAAACTGCGCGCCTCGCTGCTGGGCACTCTGGTGCACCGGCCAGCGCTGGCATTGCTGGACGAACCCACGCTGGGCCTGGACCTGTTCGGCGTCGACCGCCTGGAAGCGCTGGTGCGCCACGCCGCGCAGCAGGGCATGGCGGTGCTGCTGGGCTCGCACGACCTGCACTTCGTCGAGCGGCTCAGCCAGCGCATCGTCTGCCTGCGCCGCGGCCTGAAGGTCTTCGACGGCAGCCAGGCCGACTTCCTCAAGCTCGACCACGAAGTCCTGCTGCTGCTGGACAGCGGCGACCTGCCGCCGCCCGCCCTGCCCGCCGCGCTGGGCCTGCCCGGCTGGCAGCCGCAAGCCGAATCCCCATCCGGCCACTGGCAGCTGCCGCTGCGCGACCACGCCCAGGTCTGCGCCGTGCTGGCCGCCTTGCAGCCGGCGCTGCCCGCGCAGCGCAGCCTGCAGTTGCGCCGCGTGGCGCTGCGCGACAAGTACATCCAGCTGGTGGGTGAAGACTCGTGAGCCGCTGGCATTCGCACCTGTGCAACGAGCTGCGGCGCACCTGGCAACTCAAGCGCCGCTACTGGTTCGAAAGCCTGCTGGCCTTCGGCTTTCTGGCTGCGATGTTCGGCGGCCTGCTGTTCGCGGTGCTGTCGGTCGGCGGGCAATCGCTGGCTTCGGGCGGCGCCGACGGGCTGATCGTCGGCTTCGCCGTCTGGCTGTTCGCTGCCGCGGCCAGCGGCAGCGCAAGCCAGGACGTGCAGATGGAAACCGAGCAGCGCACGCTGGAACAGCTGTGCATCGCGCCGCTGCCATTGTGGGCGCTGCTCGGCCTGCGCGCGGTGCTCACGCTGCTGGGCGCGCTGCTGACCCTGCTGGTGGCGCTGGCTGCGACGCAGGTGCTGACAGGTGGCCGACTGCAAGGCGACTGGGGCTTGACCGTGGCCGCCTGCCTGCTGGCCGCACCGGCGCTGCTGGGCCTGGGCTACGCCATGGCCGGCGTGATGCTGCTGGCGAAGAAGGCCGAACTGCTGATGGTGGCGGTGTTCCCGCTGGTCATCGGACTGGTGGCTCTGCCGGCCTACCCCGTCAATGCGCTGGCCTGGCTGCCCTATGCGCTGGGTGCCGCCACCGCGCGCGCCACGGCCCAGGGTGCCGAGCCCGGGGCCGAGGTCTGGCTGCTGATCGCGGCGAACGGGCTGCTCTGGGGCGCGGTGGGCATGGCGCTCTATGCGATGCTGGAGCGTCGCGCGCGCAGTCTGGGTGTGCTCGGCCATTTCTGAACGCCACAACCATGTGCCATGGAGCGATCCTCACGCAGACTCTCATGCTCCTGGCCAGTCACGGCCACGGCCTGAGGGGCAGCGCCGCGCTGCGCTGTGGCGAAGGCCGGGTCTCGGTGGGCCTGCAAGCCATCGGCCTGGCCGACAAGCTGGCCCCGGGCCCAGACTGCAAGCCGTACCTGTCGCCCCAATTCGTCGAAGCCTAAGCCAACTTCCTGCGATCCGAGGCCTGCGGCCAGCTCATCACCGCCGCCCGTCACATTGTCAGGCGGGAGGTCCGCCGCAGTGCCAGCCAACCCGTTGGCGGGCCAGGCGTCGGTCAAGGCCGCCCACCCAGCACACGCACGGGCAGGAACAGCACGGCCTTGATCAGCGCGAACACCGCGCCGACGGTGATGCCCAGCAGCCGCAGCGGCAGCGACAGCAGCCAGATGAACGGTGCAAGCAACAGGGCCAGCAAGGCCAGCGGCCAGCTCAGCACGAACAGCAGGCACCAGCCGATGAAGAACAGCAGCGTGGTCATGGGACAGGGGCCTCAGGCACGCGGGCTGTTGGCCTGCTGCGCCCATTGCGGCGCGGCTTCCTCGGGCTGGAAGATCTGGTCGATGCCGCCCAGCATGCCGGCTGTCACCATGGCGGCCAGGGCGAAGGAAAAGGCGCGGTGAAGGATGCGTTGGAACATGATGGACTCCGTGGGGTGTGGGGCTGCGATGTATGAACTATCGGCAAGTCCGCCCTGCGGCACCATGCGCTTGCGATGAACCGCAGCCCGGGCGCGACGAACCGACGGCACGGGCCGTCTGGCTGCAAGCCGGGCCTCAGCGCAAGGGCCGGCCTGGGGCTTGCGGCAGCGGCCACACCACCCGCGCCCCATGCCCTGGCGGCGCGGGCCAGTCGCAGGCCGCCAGCGCCTGCGCCGGGGGCAGAAGCCGCGGCAGTTGCAGCAAGGCATTGAGCCAGCCGCCATGGCCGACGACCAGGCGCGGCGCGCCCGAAGCCGTGGTGTCCGCCACGAAGGCCTGCACCCGCGCGGCCAGCTGCGCCAAGGTCTCGCCACCGCCTGGCGCGTGGTGCAGCAGGTCCTGCTGCCAGTCTTCCACTTCGGCCCAGGCGATGTCCGACCACGGCCGGCCGTCCCAGCAGCCGAAGTCCATTTCGGCCAGTCGAACATCGACATGCACACGCCAGCCCCAGCGCGCCAGATGCCGGCCCACGTCGCGGCTGCGCGCCAGCGGCGACACCCACACTTCGCGCGCCAGCCCTTCGCGGCGCGCCAGTGCGCGGACACGGTGCGCCAGCCGGCGCGCCTTGCGCTGGTCCACCGCAATGTCGGTGCGACCGATGCTGCGCCCCGCCGCACCGATGGCCCGCGGGTGCCGCCAGCACCACAGCAACGGCCTGGCTGGCGGCTTCACCCGCGCGCCATGGCCGCCAGTGCCGCCAGGTAGATGGCCAGTTCGCTGAACTGCTGCGTCGCACCCAGCGCGTCGCCGGTGTAGCCGCCCAGGCGCAGGCGCAGCCAGCGCGCCATCCACAGCGTCACCGAAGCCGCGGCCAGTGCTGCCCACAGCAGCACCTCGGGGTCGAGGAACAGCGCTGCGGCCACCGCCGCCAAGGCCGCCCAGGCCAAGGCGATGGCCAACCCGAAGCCGTCGACCTGCTGCGCCAGGGGCTTGGCCTTGGCGTGCTCGGCGTCGCCGCCGTAGGGCAGCAGGCGCAGCAGCAGCACGGTGGCGCTGCGCGACCAGGCATGGGCCAGCGGCAGCAGGGCCAGCGTGGCCAGCAGGTCGCGCACCGACAGGCTGTGCAGGGCTGCCGCCTTCAGCGCCAGCACCAGCAGCAGGCCCACCGCGCCGTACGTGCCCAGGCGCGAGTCCTTCATGATGGCCAGCGCCTTCTCGCGCGTGACGGCGCCGCCCAGGCCATCGCAGGTGTCGGCCAGCCCATCTTCGTGGAAGGCGCCGGTCAGCCAGATCGTCGCGGCCATGCTCAGCAGCACCGCGATCAGCGCCGTCCAGGCGTGCGCGCCCAGCCAAAGCACGCCGGCGGCCAGGGCGCCCACGCACAGGCCCACGGCGGGAAAGTGGCGGGCGCTGTCGTGCAGCCACTCGGGCTGGAAGCCCACCCAGCGCGGGATGGGCACACGCGTCAGGAACTGCAGGGCGATGAAGAACAGGCGCAGCTCATGCCACATGGTCTGCCCCGGCCGCGCTGCGCCCGGACACGCCGGCGGCTTCGAAACTGGCCATCCCGTCCAGCAACTGCAATGCCGACACCAGCAGCGGCCAGGCCAGCGCCGCGCCCGAGCCTTCGCCCAGCCGCAACCCCAGGTCGAGCAAGGGGCGCACCCCCAGCGCCCGCAGCCAGGCGCCGTGCCCGGCCTCGGCGCTGCCGTGCGCAAACACGCAGCGCTGCAGCAGGGCCGGCGCGGCCGCACCCGCCAGCGCGGCGGCAACGGCCACGGCGGCGGTGGTGATGAAGCCGTCGACGAGCACCACGCGCCGTTCGTGCGCGGCCTGCAGCACCGCGCCCACCATCGTCGCGATCTCGGCACCCCCGAAGGCGGCCAGCAGCGGCAGCGTGCCTTCGACCGCGGCGTGGCGTTGCAGCACGCGCTGCAGCACGGCCGTCTTGCGGGCCAGGCCCGCGGCGTTCAGGCCGGTGCCGCAGCCCACGCAGTCCGACAGCGGCAGGCCGGTCAAGCGGCTCATCAGCAGCGTCGCGGCCGAGGTGTTGGCGATGCCCATCTCGCCCAGCAGCAGCACGTTGCCCGGCAGGCCGCGCAGCAGGGTGCGGCCGTTGGCGATGGCCGCCTCGCACTGCGCAGCGCCCAAGGCCGGGCCCAGGCTGCTGTCGGCGCTGCCGCAGCACACCTTGGCAACATGCAGGCCGGGCTGCGGCGTGAAGTCGTGGTCGACACCGCAGTCCACCACCGTCAAGGCCAGCCCATGCTGGCGCGCCAGCACCGACACGGCCGCACCGCCGGCCAGCATGTTCTTCACCATCTGCGCCGTCACCGCCGCCGGGTAGGCCGACACCCCCTGCGCCGCCAGCCCGTGGTCGGCCGCAAACACCACCAGCTGGGGCGCCTGCCAGCGCGGCGCCGCATGGCCCTGCACCAGGGCCACCTGCAGCGCCAGGGCTTCCAGCCGGCCGAGAGCGCCCTGCGGCTTGGTCAGGCGGTCCAGGCGCTGCTGCACCCGGGCCGCCAGCCGGCCATCGTCGACCGAGTCGATGACGGGAACGCTCAGGGTCATCGCGCGGAAGCCGAAGCGGCCCAGGCCGCGCAATGGGCGTGCAGCTGCGCCAGCCCGTCGGTCAGCGCGGCCGGGCCGGGCTGCAGGATGTCGCAGCTCTTGATTTCGTGCAGGCGCTGCCCGGCCACCGCCGGCATCGCGCCCCAGCCTGGCCGTGCGGCCAGCTTCTCGGGCCTGAACTTCTTGCCGCACCAGGAACCGATGACGATGTCGGGGGCACGCCGGGGCGGTTCAAGCGCGTCGGCGATCACGCGGTGCTTGCCCAGGCTCTGCGCGGCCAGTTCGGGGAAGACGTCGTCACCGCCGGCCACCGCCAGCAGTTCCGACACCCACTGGATGGCGCTGATCATCGGCTCGTCCCATTCCTCGAAGTACACCCGGGGCCGGCGCGGCCAGGTGGCGGCCACGGCGGCGATGCGTGCGTGTTCGGCCTGGCATTTCGCAATCCAGGCCTCGGCACGCGCCTGCGCGCCCACCAGGCTGGCCACCAGCCGCATCGTCGCGAAGATTTCGGCCACGCTGCGCTGGTTGGTGATGAACACGTTCAGGCCGGCGCGGATCAGCTTGTCGGCCAGCGCCGCCTGCATGTCGGAAAAACCGATCACCAGGTCGGGCTGCAGGGCCACGATCTGCTCGATGCGGCCGTCCAGGAAGGCGCTGACCTTGGGCTTTTCCTGGCGCGCCCGCCGCGGCCGCACGGTGTAGCCGCTGATGCCGACGATGCGCGCGTCTTCGCCCAGCAGGTACAGCCACTCGGTGGTTTCCTCGGTCAGGCAGACGATGCGCTGCGGGCCGGTGGCAGGCGCACTGGCTGGCGGGTTCGCGGGCGCGATCGCGGGCGGGATCGCGGAACGAATCTCGGGCGGGTTCATGGGCTCATTCTCCGAGCAGTCGGCGCAGCAGCGCCGGGTCCAGGTGTTCCTGCACCAGGTCGGCCAGGGTGTCGCAGGCGCTGTCCAGCGTGGGCACCACGACGCCGAACAGCGCCTGCAGCATCGCCGCCTGCTCGAACAGGCCGTGGGCATAGACGCCGAGCACGCTGCCCTGCTGCCAGCCGATGGCCTGGCCCTGGTCGTCGTGCAGCACGGCGCAGGCGGGGGGCGCGGTGCTGAAGCCGCAACGGATTTCATAGGCCTGCGCCTGCACGCCGGCCAGGGCCGCCCAGGGGCCCTGCGGGGCCGCAAAACGGACAGACGCTGCGCGCAGGCGCTTGTCGGGCCCGAAGCGGGTGTGCAGCGGCAACAAGCCCAGCCCCGGCAGCTGTTCCACACGCTGGCCGTCGTGGCCTTCGGGGTCGTGCAGGGTCTGGCCCAGCAGCTGCAGACCGCCGCACACGCCCAGCACCGGGCGGGCGGCGGCGGCGTGGGCCGCCAGCGTGTGGTCCAGCCCCTGCGCACGCAGCCAGGCCAGGTCGCCGCTGGCCTGCTTGCTGCCGGGCAGCACCAGCCAGTCGGCGCCTTCGGCCTGCGCCGGCGTGCGCGCCCAGCGCAGCCGCAGGCCGGGCACCCGGGTCAGCGGCAGGAACTCGTCGAGATTGCTGATGTGCGGCGGCGCGATCACCACCACCTGCAGGCCTGTGCCGTGCCGACCCGCCTCGTCGGGGTGCAGCAGGCCGTCTTCCTCGGGCAGGCCGTGGTCGCGGCGCATCGGCAGCACCCCGGCCAGCGGCACGCCGGTCAGGTCCTGCAGCTGCTGCGGACCGGGCGCCAGCAGCGCTGCGTCGCCGCGAAAGCGGTTCAGCACGAAGCCCTTCAGCAGGCCGCGCAGGTCGTCGGGCAGCAGCGCCCAGGTTCCGTAGCAATGGGCAAAGCTGCCGCCGCGGTCGATGTCGCTGACCAGCAGCGCCGCCGCCGGCCCCAGCGCCGCAGCCCAGCGCGCCGTGCCCAGGTTCACGTAGTCCTGCTGTGCCAGGTTGATCTCGGCCGGCGAGCCTGCGCCTTCGACGACGATCAGATCGCTTCGTGCCGCCAAACGCTCGAAGCCGATGCGCGCCTGCACCGCCAGCACCGCGCTGCGTTCGCGCCAGGGCATGCCTTTCAGGTCGGGGCGCGCCTGGCCGTGCAGCAGCACCTGGCTGGCGGTGTCGGACTCGGGCTTGAGCAGCACCGGGTTCATGTCGGTGTGCGGCGCCACGCGCGCGGCCACGGCCTGGAAGTACTGGGCCGAGCCGATCTCGCCGAGGCCTTCGCTACCCGCTGCGCCACAGGCCACGACACGCGCGTTGTTGCTCATGTTCTGGGCCTTGAACGGCGCCACGGCGATGCCGCGGCACGCCGCCACGCGGCACAGCGCGGTGGCCAGCCAGCTCTTGCCGGCACCGCTGCTGGTGCCCCAGACGATGAGGCTGCGGGTCATGGCGGCCCGCTCACGGCAATGGCACGACGACCCAGCGCCTGGCGCTGGCCGGCTGCCCGGCCGGCTGCACGGCTTCGATGCTGAAGGCCTGCTCGAACACCTGCACCAGGGCGGCGCGCAGCGCAGGGTCGGCCGGGGCGCCGTCGGCGACGATGCGGCCGCGGTCCATCACCAGCACGCGGTCGGCGGCCAGGGCCAGGTTCAGGTCGTGCAGCACCGCGGCCACGGCCACGCCGCTGCGGGCGCGTGCGGCCAGGCTGCGCAGCAAGGCGCGCTGGTGGGGTGCGTCGAGGTGGGTGGTGGGTTCGTCCAGCAGCAGCACCGGGGCCTGCACCGCCAGCGCGCGCGCCAGCAGCACACGCTGGCGCTCGCCGCCCGACAGCGTGCCCAGCCGGCGGTGGGCATGCGCCGTGGTCTCGGTTTCGGCCAGCGCAGCGTCGACGGCGGCCTCGTCGGCGGCGTCGGGCGCGCCGAACAGGCCGTGCCGCGGCAGCCGGCCCAGGCGCACGACGTCGCGCACGGCGATGTCGCCTTCGGCCTCACCCTGCTGCGGCAGCCAAGCCAGACTGCGGGCCCGTTCGCGCGCCGGCAGCGCGGCCAGGTCGCGGCCTTGCAGCCGCACGACACCGGCGTCTGGCCGGCGCAAGCCGGCCAGCAAGGACAGCAGGCTGCTCTTGCCGGCGCCGTTGGGGCCGACGATGGCGGCCCATTGGCCAGCGTGCAGCGAAAGCGATACGGCATCCACCGCGCGCAGCGGGCCGAGTCGAAGCACGAGGCCCGCTGCGTCGACCGCCGGCACTGCGGCCAAGCCGGATGCAAGGCTGGCCGGCACCGCCAGGGCCGAACCTGGGTCCATGGTGTCGGTCGACGTGGACATCACGGCACCTGCCGTTGCCGCAGCAGCACCAGCAGGTACACCCCGCCCAGCACCGCGGTCAGCACCCCCACCGGCAGTTCCTGCGGCGCAATCACGCTGCGCGCGGCGACGTCGGCGGCCAGCAGCAGCACGCCCCCGGCAGCGGCCGACAGCAGCAGGAGCGGCCCATGTGTCACCACCACCAGCCGGCGCACGAGATGCGGCGCGACCAGGCCCACGAAGGCCACCAGCCCGGCCTGTGCCACGGCGGTGCCGGTGGCCAGCGCCATCAGCGCCACCATCAGCAGGCGCACGCGTGGCAGCTGCAGGCCCAGGCTGCTGGCACTGGCTTCGCCCAGCACCAGGGCGTCCAGCGCGCGCGCGAAGCGCCAGGCCAGCGGCAGGGCCACGGCCAGCACCGCCACCAGCACCGCGCAGCTGGCCCAGCCCAGGAACGAGGTCGTGCCGAGCATGAAGATCTGCTTGCCGCGCAACGCGTCGGGGCTGATCAGGGTCACCAGTTCCGACACCGACGCCAGCAAGATGCCCACCACCACCCCGGCCAGCAGCAGCACCAGCGGCCGGCCCGCGCCGCGGGCCAGCGCCAGCGTCAGGGCCACGCCGGCCACGGCACCGGCAAAGGCCGCACCGACCAGGCCCAGCCGCAGCAGCCAGCCGGCCGTGGCCAGGCCGATGTAGTGGCCCAGCGCACCTCCGGCGGCCAGCACCAGCACCACGCCCAGGCCGGCGCCGGCGGCCGAACCCAGAAGGTAGGGGTCGGCCAACGGGTTGCGGAACAGCCCCTGGGCGATGGCACCGGCCAGTCCGAGCAGGCACCCGGTGAGCAGCGCGCCCAGCGTGCGCGGGGCGCGGATGGCGGCGATCAGGTCCCAGTCCTGGGCCCAGCGCAGCGACCAGCCTTCGCTGCCGGCGGCCAGGCCGGCCAGCACCAGCAGCAGGGCCAGGCCCAGCAGGCCGGTGCCAAGTTGCAGCGCGGCCGGGGTGCGCTGCGCCACGGGCACGGGCGGCGCAGCAGCCGGTGCGGTTGGCGAGGGGTGGTCGGGCCGGGCGGCGTTCATGGTGAGGCTGGGGCGGGCCGGCTTCAGCGCCCGGCGCTTTCGCTGCGGTCCAGGCCGACCAGGCAGTCTGCCAGCAGTTCCGCAGCTTCGGCCAGACGCGGGCCGGGGCGCACCAGGGTATCCCAGGCCTCGCTGGCAAAGCCGCAGTGGCGCTGTTCGCGCAGCGCCCGCAGCGTGTTCCAGCCGGGCCGCGCCGGCATCTCGGCCACCGCGCGCGCAGTGGCGATGACGATGTCGGGCTGCGCACGCACCACGAATTCGGGGTTCAGCTTCGGAAACGGCCCCAGCGCCGCCGGCACGATGTTTCCCATGCCCAGGCGCGCCAGCGTCTCGCCCACGAACGATGCCTCGCCCGCCGCATAGGGCGCTGACGCCACCTCGAAGTACAGCTTCTGCCCGCGCAGTGCCGCCGGAACACGCAGCGCCGCCGCTTCGATGCGCCGCTGCATCGCCTGCCACAAGGCCGGGCCCGCCGGGGCATCGCCCAGCGCGCGGGCCACCAGCGCGATCACACGTTCGGTGTCCTGCAGGCTCTTGGGCTCCAGCGCCACCACGCGCAGGCCCAGCGCTTCGAGCCGGTCGATGGCGCGCGACGAGCCCGCTGCCAGCACCAGGTCGGGCTTGAGCGCGACCAGGCGTTCGATCTGCGTGTCTTCCAGGCCGCCCAGCCTGGGCAGGCCGCGCACGCTGGCCGGCCAGTTCGAGAAGCGGTCGATGCCGACGAGTCGGCCGCAGGCCTGCAGCGCGCAGACGGTTTCGGTCAGCGAAGGCAGCAAGGACACCACGCGTTGCGGTGGCGAAGGCAGCTCGACGCTGCGACCGCGATCATCGACCACCGTCGCCGCATGCAGCTGGCCGCCCACCAGGCACCACAGGACAATCAGCAAGAGGCAGCGCAGCTTCATCGAGGACTTCCTTTCGCGCGGCATCAGCGGAACACGGTGCGCAAGGTGACGAAGCCCTCGCGCCCGGGCTGGTCGTAGCCCAGCACCGTGCCGTAGGCCTTGTCGCCCACGTTGTTGATGCGCAGGCCCAGCCTCCAGTCGGGCGCCGGCGCCCATTCGGCGCGCAGGTCGAGCAGGCCGTAGCCCCCCAGCCGGATGCGGTTCGCGGCGTCGTCGAAGCGGTGCGAGAACGCCGACACCGACGCCCCGGCCGACCACGCGCCGTGCTCCCAGTCCGCCCCCAGCCGCAGGGCCTGCCTGGCGCGGCGGGCCAGCTGCTTGCCGAAGTTGGCGTTGCCCGTGGTCGCGTTGCGCGGGTCGGTGTGGTCGACGGCCGCACGCAGGTCCAGGCTGCGCCAGCGGCCTTCGTAACTGAGCGTGATGCCGTCGATGGCCACCTTCGGCAGGTTCACCGGCTGCGGGCCGCTGCTGATGAAGCCGGTGTAGCGGGTGTCGTAGACAGCTGCGCGCAGGCTGTGTTCAGCGGCGGTCCAGCGCAGGCTCAGCTCGGCTTGCTTGCCTTCCTCGGGCAGCAGGTTCGGACTGCCGAAGCCAGGGAAGTACAGCTGGTTGAAGCTGGGCAGGGTCTGGCTGGTGCCATAGCTGGCCCCCACGCGCCAGGCCGGCGTGAGCGCATAGCCCCAGGCCAGGGCTCCGGTGGTGATGCCGCCGAACTGCGAATTGCGGTCGCGCCGAAGACTGGCCTGCCAGCTGTGGCCGGCAGCGGCGCCGTTCAGGCCCAGCGCCACCGAGTCGATGTCGCGTTCGCCCACCGTGAAGGGCGCCCCCGGGCGGCCCACCTGCTCGGTGCTGCGCTCCAGCAGCAGCAGCCCGCTGCCCAGCAGGGTGCCGACGCTGGTTTCCCAGGCCGCCTGGCGGCTGCGCGTTTCGATGGCGCCCAGGGCCGCGAAGGCGCTGGCACTGGCCAGCGTGTCGTAGGCGTCGGTCGACTCGGTCAGGCTCACGCGGGTGTTCACGCCCGGCGCCAGGCTGCCGCGGGCCGACAGGCCAAGGAGCCGGTTGCGAAGTTCCGCGCGCGCGTCGGCACCGGGGCCGTCGTCCAGCCGCGTCAGGCCGGCGGACTGAAGTGCCAGCAATTCCACGCGCCAGTCGGCCCCGGGGCGCCAGCCCAGTCGCAGGCTGCCGGCGTTCTGGCGGAAGCCGTCGCGGTCGGGGTTGTAGCTGCCGAAAGGCACCAGCGGGTTGGTGGCCGATTCGCCGCGGGTTTGGGTGTGCTGCAGCTGCACCGTGGCGTCGACCCTGCCGTTGCCGAAGCCCACGCCACCGGCCGCCTGGCGGTAACGGTCGGGGCCCAGGGACAGCTTGGCATTGCCGCTGAAGCCCTGCGTGGCCTGGCGCGTGAAAATCTGCACCACGCCGCCGAAAGCGCCGCTGCCGTACAGCGAAGACATGGGCCCGCGCACGATCTCGACACGCTCCACCGCTTCCAGCGGCAGGTTGTCCAGCGACGGTGTGCCCACGGTGGCCGAACCCACGCGGATGCCGTCGACCAGCAGCAAGGTGTGGCGCGCCTCCAGTCCGCGGATGAACAGCGATGCCGTCTTGCCCAGCCCGCCATTGCTGGCGAACTGCAGGCCGGCCTGCTGCGACAGCAGTTCCACCAGGGTACGGCCCGAGCTGCGGTCGAGCTCGGCGCGGTCGATGACGCTGACCTCGGCCACCAGTTCCTTGACCGGTGTGGCCAGCCTTGTGGCCGTGACCTGAACCTGTTGTTGAGCCTGGGCCTGGACGGCAACACCCAACAGCCAGGGGAAGAGAAATCGAATCGAACGGAAAAACACAAAACCTCCAGCCGCGCGCCCCGCACGGACATGAACACCCATACGCAGGCATGGCTGAAGGCAAGGAAGACCGGACCAGGCGGGCACGACGACGCGCGCCAAGCCCAACAACGACCGGCCCGCGCTGCCCTCCGCAACGCCAGCTTTCCCATGCATCGGGCCGGTATCCGGGCTCGCGAGTGCCGGGGATGGATATCCATCCCCAGAGGCCAACTGCGCCTTCCCAGGCCCTGTCGTCTTGCGACGTTCGGGCCCAGTGGCTGTCGTGCAGTTCGCTCCTCGCTGACCGTTGCGGGGGCAGCGCCGGAATCGGGCGGCCTGCGTTCAGACCGCCCTCACCGGCTTCCCGTTTAACCTGCCGCCCTGAACGGAACGGCAGGCACCTGGTGCAAGCGCCGCGAGTGTAATGCCCTGTCCTGAGCGAAAACTTGCGGCGGCCCGCCTGGCCCGCGTCGATACAATCGCGCTTTACCACCTGGGCACAGCGCTGCGCGCGTGTCGCACGACATGACCAAGTTCGTCTTCGTCACCGGCGGTGTGGTGTCTTCACTGGGCAAGGGCATCGCGGCCGCCTCGCTGGCCGCGATCCTCGAATCTCGCGGTCTGAAGGTCACCCTCATCAAGCTGGACCCCTACCTCAACGTCGATCCGGGCACGATGAGCCCGTTCCAGCACGGGGAGGTCTTCGTCACCGACGACGGCGCCGAGACCGACCTCGACCTGGGCCACTACGAACGCTTCATCACCACCCGGATGAAGAAGGCCAACAACTTCACCGCCGGCCAGATCTACAAGACCGTGCTGGAGAAGGAACGCCGCGGCGACTACCTGGGCAAGACGGTGCAGGTCATCCCGCACGTCACCAACGAGATCCAGGAATTCGTGAAGCGGGGAGCCGCGCCCGACCTGGACGTCGCCATCGTCGAGATCGGCGGCACGGTGGGCGACATCGAAAGCCTGCCCTTCCTGGAAGCCGTGCGCCAGATGGCCCTGAAGATGGGCCCGAACAACAGCGCCTTCGTGCACCTGACCTACGTGCCCTGGATCGCCGCCGCCGGCGAACTGAAGACCAAGCCCACCCAGCACACGGTGCAGAAGATGCGCGAGATCGGCATCCAGCCCGATGTGCTGCTGTGCCGCGCCGACCGCCCCATCCCCGACGACGAGCGCGCCAAGATCAGCCTGTTCACCAACGTGCAGCCGCATGGTGTGATCAGCATGTGGGACGTCGACACCATCTACAAGGTGCCGCGCCTGCTGCACGAACAGGGGCTGGACGAACTCATCTGCATGAAGCTGCAGCTGCTCACCCGCCCGGCCGACCTGAAGCGCTGGGACAGCCTGGTGCACGAGGTCGAACACCCGCGCTGCACGGTGAAGATCGCGATGTGTGGCAAGTACACCGACCTGTCCGACAGCTACAAGAGCCTGAACGAAGCCCTGCGCCACGCCGGCATCCACAACCATGCGAAAGTGGAAATCGACTACGTCGACGCCGAATCGCTGACACCCGCCACCGCATCCGGCCTGCTGCGCGGCTTCGACGCCATCCTGGTCCCCGGCGGCTTCGGCAAGCGCGGCATCGAAGGCAAGATCGCCGCCGTCCAGTACGCCCGCGAAAACAAGGTGCCCTACCTGGGCATCTGCCTGGGCATGCAGGTGGCCACCATCGAATATGCGCGCCACGTCGCCGGCCTGGCGGGCGCCAACAGCACTGAGTTCGAGCCCGAGACGCCGCATCCGGTGATCGCGCTGATCGAGGAATGGCAAGACCGCGACGGCAGCATCCAGAAACGCAGCGCCAGCTCCGACCTGGGCGGCACCATGCGCCTGGGCGCGCAGAGCAGCGATGTCAAGGCAGGCACGCTGGCGCACCAGATCTATGGTGCCGTGGTCACAGAACGCCACCGCCACCGCTACGAAGCCAACGTCCACTACCTGGCCCAGTTGCAACAGGCCGGCTTGATCATCAGCGCGCTGACACAGCGTGAACAGCTCACCGAAATCGTCGAACTGCCCAGCAGCGTGCATCCCTGGTTCATGGGCGTGCAGTTCCACCCCGAGTTCAAGAGCACCCCCTGGGGCGGGCACCCGCTGTTCTCCAGTTTCGTGAAGGCCGCCCTCGACCACAAAGGGCGGCCCGGTCAAGATCCCGTTGCTCCGGCGGCCCCTGTTGCAGCCGCCCGCGTCGCCTGAAAGGTCACCCCCCATGAAGCTCTGTGGTTTCGACGTTGGCGTCGACAAGCCCTTTTTCCTGATCGCCGGCCCCTGTGTGGTCGAAAGCGAACAGCTGCAGATGGACACAGCCGGCCATCTGAAGGAAATCACCAAGGCGCTGGGAATCCCCTTCATCTTCAAGAGCAGCTACGACAAGGCCAACCGCACCAGCGACACCGGCTTTCGCGGCCTGGGCACTGAAAAGGGGCTGGAAATCCTGGCGGCCGTGAAGCGTGAACTGCAGGTGCCCATCATCACCGACGTGCACAACGAAGCCGAGGTCGCCTCGGCCGCCGCCGTCGTCGACGTGCTGCAGACGCCGGCCCTGCTCAGCCGCCAGACCGACTTCATCCAGGCCGTGGCGCGCAGCGGCAAGCCGGTGAACATCAAGAAGGGCCAGTTCATGGCCCCTGGCGACATGAAGAACGTCATCCAGAAGGCCCGCGCCGCCGCCCGCGCCGCCGGTCTTCCGGAAGACAACTTCATGGCCTGCGAACGCGGCGTGAGCTTCGGCTACAACAACCTGGTCAGCGACATGCGCAGCCTGGCCATCATGCGCGAGACCGGCGCGCCGGTGGTGTTCGACGCCACCCACAGCGTGCAACTGCCCGGTGGCCAGGGCACCAGTTCCGGCGGCGTGCGCGAATTCGTGCCCGTGCTGGCCCGTGCCGCCATCGCCGTGGGCATCGCCGGCGTCTTCATGGAAACCCACCCCGACCCGCGCAATGCGCTGTGCGACGGCCCGAATGCGGTGCCGCTGAAGCACATGAAGGCGCTGCTGGAACAACTGCTGGCCCTGGACCGCGTGGTCAAGATGCAGCCGCTGCTCGAGAACGACTTCTCCTGCTGAATGGCACCCCCAATGCCTGTCGCCTACCTGATCGTCGAATCCAGCATCACCGACCCCGAAGCCTTCAAGCAGTACATGGCGGCCGCGCCGGCCGTGGTGCGTGAATTCGGCGGCGACTACCTGGTGCGCGGCGGCCGCATGGACGTGCTCGAGGGCAACTGGACGCCGCCGCGCCTCACGGTGCTGCGCTATCCCAGCTTCGAGGCCGCCCGGAACATGTACGACAGCCCGGCCTATGTCGCAGCGCGTGCCCTGCGCCAGGGCAGCACCGCCTGCTTCAACATGGTGCTGGTCGAAGGCGTGGACACCCCGCCGGCCTGAGCCCACTTTTCCCACCCAGAACAGATCACTTCAGAGGACATGAATGAGCGCCATCGTTGACATCGTCGGCCGGGAAATCCTGGACAGCCGCGGCAACCCCACCGTCGAATGCGACGTGCTGCTGGAAAGCGGAACCATGGGCCGCGCGGCCGTGCCCAGTGGTGCTTCCACCGGCAGCCGCGAGGCCATCGAACTGCGCGACGGCGACACGGGCCGCTACCTGGGCAAGGGCGTTCTGCGCGCGGTCGAGCACATCAACACCGAAATCAGCGAATCGGTGATGGGCCTGGACGCTTCCGAGCAGGCCTTCCTGGACAAGACCCTGATCGACCTGGACGGCAGCGACAACAAGAGCCGCCTGGGCGCCAACGCAATGCTGGCGGTGAGCATGGCCGTGGCCCGCGCTGCGGCCGAGGAAAGCGGCCTGCCGCTGTACCGCTACTTCGGCGGCATGGGCCGGATGAGCCTGCCGGTGCCGATGATGAACGTCATCAACGGCGGCGCGCACGCCAACAACAACCTCGACCTGCAGGAATTCATGATCATCCCGGTGGGCGCGCCCACGTTCAGGGAAGCGGTGCGTTATGGCGCCGAGGTGTTCCATGCGCTGAAGAAGATCATCGACGCCAAGGGCATGCCCACCAGCGTGGGCGACGAGGGCGGCTTCGCGCCCAACGTCGCCAGCCATGAAGCGGCCATCCAGATGATCCTGGAAGCCATCGACAAGGCCGGCTACAGCGCCGGCGACCAGATCGCCATCGGCCTGGACTGCGCCGCCAGCGAGTTCTACAAGGACGGCAAGTACGTTCTCGAAGGCGAAGGCCTGCAGCTGAGCGCCGCCGAATGGACCGACATCCTGGCCACCTGGGTCGACAAGTACCCGATCATCAGCATCGAAGACGGCATGCACGAAGGCGACTGGGACGGCTGGAAGCACTTGAACGAGCGCCTGGGCAAGAAGGTGCAGTTGGTGGGCGACGACCTGTTCGTCACCAACACCAAGATCCTGCAACGCGGCATCGACGAAGGCGTGGCCAACAGCATCCTGATCAAGATCAACCAGATCGGCACGTTGACAGAAACCTTCAGCGCCATCGAGATGGCCAAGCGCGCCGGCTGGACCAACGTCATCAGCCACCGCAGCGGCGAGACCGAAGACAGCACCATTGCCGACATTGCGGTGGGCACCAACGCCGGGCAGATCAAGACCGGATCTCTGAGCCGCAGCGACCGCATCGCCAAGTACAACCAGCTGCTGCGCATCGAAGAAGACCTGGGCGACATCGCCAGCTACCCTGGCCGCGCGGCCTTCTACAACCTGCGCTAAGCTTCGGGTTCATGCGCTGGGCCATCGTCATCGTCGGTTTCCTGTTGGCCGTAGTCCAGGCCGACCTGTGGTTTGGCAAGGGCAACTGGCCCTATGTGATGAGCCTGCAGGCCCAGCTCGACCAGCAGCTTCTGGCCAACGAACAGGCTCGGCTGCGCAACGATCGCCTGGCCGCCGAGGTCGAAGACCTGAAGGAAGGCCTGGAGATGGTCGAGGACAAGGCCCGAGCTGAACTGGGCATGGTCAAGCCCGACGAGATCCTGGTGCAAGTGCTGCCTCGGCAGCGCTGACACCGGCACCCGTTTCCCCGTCCGATGCAAGAACTGCTGGACGCAGCGCGCCCGCTGTTGGCGCCAGCGTTCCATCTCTGGGGCAGCCCCGTCACCTGGCTCGAAGTCTCGGCCATCGTCGTCGCCCTGGCCATGGTGGCGGCCAACATGCGCGTGCACCCGGTGGCCTGGCCGCTGGCCATCGCCAGCTCGCTGATGTACAGCCTGCTGTTCGCGGACGCCAGGCTGTACGGGGAAGCCGGTCTGCAGTTCGTCTTCATCGCCGTGGCGCTGTGGGGTTGGTGGCAATGGCTGCGCGGGCTTGGCGCCGACGGGCAGGCCTTGCGCGTGCAGACGATGTCGCCGCGCATGCGCTGGTCGGCCGCCGCCGCCACCCTGGCCGCCTGGCCGCTGCTGGGCCTGCTGCTGGACCGCGCCACCGACAGCGACGTGCCCTATTTCGACGCCCTGCCCACGGTGGGCAGCATTGCCGGGCAGTTGCTGCTGGCGCGCAAGTACATCGAGAACTGGGTCGTCTGGGCCGTCGTCAACGTCATCAGCGTGGGGCTTTTCGCCTCCAAGGGCCTGTGGCTGACGGCCGCGCTGTACGCCCTGTTCGCCGTGCTGTCGGTGCTGGGCTGGCGGGCCTGGCGGGCACGCCTGGCGGTCGCGGCATGAAGGACACCGAGCCCGTCCGCATCGCCATCGTCGGCGCCGAGAGCACCGGCAAGACGAGCCTGGCCGCCGCACTGGCACCCCGCCTGGCCGCCGACACCGGTCTGCGCGTTGCCTGGGTGCCCGAGACCCTGCGCGAATGGTGCAACCACGTCGGCCGCACGCCCCAGGCGCACGAGCAGGCCGCCATCCTGCGCCAGCAGCACGAACGCATCGAAGCCGCCGTGGCCACGCACGATGTCGTGGTGTGCGACACCACCGGCCTGATGACGGCCGTCTACAGCGACTACGTCTTCGGCGACCGCAGCCTGCAGGCGCGGGCGGTGCAACTGCAGCAACGCATGGCCCTGACCCTGCTGACCGCGCTGGACCTGCCCTGGGTGGCCGACGGTGCGCAGCGCGACGGTCCGCAGGTGCGCGAGCCGGTGGACGCGCGCGTGCGCGAACTGCTGATGGCCCACCGACTGCCCTGGGCGCTGGTGTCAGGCCAGGGCCCGGCGCGGCTGGAAAGCGCCGTCGACGCAGTGGCGCCCTTGCTGCGCGTCCGCACGGACCGATTCAGCCCGCAAGGCGGCCTGTTCACCCGCTTGGACAGCCGCAACGCGCAGCGCGCCGCGGCGTCGCGCTGGACCTGCGACTGCTGCGTCGTGCCCGAAGCCGAACGCCGGCTGAAACGCGGCTACTGAACCGAGCGCGGCACCGGCGGCTGGTCCGACGGCGGGGTGAACATCTCGCCCACGTCGACCGCGTCGAAGCGGTACTGCACGCCGCAGAATTCGCAGCCCACCTCGACCAGACCGCGCTCGGCGATCAGGCCGTCGCTTTCCTCGCGGCCCAGGCCACGCAACATGCCCTGCACCCGTTCGCGTGAACAGGTGCAGGCGAAACGCGGACGCTCGGGCTCGAACACGCGCAGCGTCTCTTCCCAGAACAGGCGGTGCAGGATGCGGTCGGGCGCCAGCGACAGCAGTTCCTCGCGCGTGAGCGTGGCCGCCAGCATCGCGATGCGGTTGAAGCCTTCGCTGATGCCGATGTCGTCTTCATTGCGACGGCCCTGGCCTTCGAGGTTGCCGCTGCCTTCGACCGGCAGGCGCTGGATCAGCAGGCCGGCCGCGACCTCGTCGTCGGCCGCCAGGATCAGCCGGGTATCGAGCTGTTCGCTCTGCAGCATGTAATGCTCGAGCACCTGGGACAGTAGCTGCAGCGGTTCACGCAGGTCGCCATGCAGCGACACCACGCCCTGGTAGGGCTGCTGGCCGGGTTGGCGGTCCTGCGGGTCCAGCGTGATGGCGCAGCGGCCCTGGCCATGCACATTGACCAGGCCCTCGAGCTGCGCCCCGGCGGGCACCTCGCCCACCACCTTGGCCGTGGCACGGAAACGCTGGTCGGCCTGGACTTCGGCCACCGCCAGCTTCACCGGGCCGTCACCGTGCAGCTGCAGCACCAGCGCGCCGTTGAACTTGATGTTGCCCTGCATCAGCGTGCCGGCCGCGACCATTTCGCCGAGCAGGCGACGCACTTCGGGCGGGTAGGCGCCCGTGCTGCCGCGCCGCCGCAGCACTTCACGCCAGCCGTCGGTCAGACGCACCAGCATGCCGCGAACGGGCAGGCCTTCGAACAGGAACTTGGTCAGCTCGGACATCAATCGATTCGGACGAGTTGGGTGGCGTAGCGCCGGGCGTTGTCGATGTAATGCTGGGCGGCCTGGTGCATGTGGGCGATCTGCGCCTCGTCGAGCTGCCTGATGACCCGCGCGGGGCTGCCCACGATCAGCGAGCCATCGGGAAACTCCTTGCCTTCGGTGACGACGCTGCCCGCCCCAACCAGGCAGTTGCGGCCGATGCGCGCGTTGTTCAGCACGACGGCCTGGATGCCGACCAGCGAACCGTCGCCAATGGTGCAGCCATGCAGCATCACCTGGTGGCCGATGGTCACGTCCTGGCCCAGCGTCAGCGGGCAGCCCATGTCGGTGTGCAGGATGCTGCCGTCCTGCACGTTGCTGCGCGCACCGATGGTGATCCACTCGTTGTCGCCACGCAGCACCGCGCCGAACCAGACGCTGGCCTGCTCACCCAGGGCCACGCGGCCGATGAGCTGGGCGCTGTCGGCCACCCAGGCGCCGGGCGCCAGTTGCGGGGTGTCGTCCCCCAGTCGATAAAGCGCCATGGCCCGCCCCCCGCCCCGCGGGGCCTGCTGTCGAAGCCGATAATTCTAGAGATGGAGCTTCGACATCAGGCCCTGGCGGTCTTGTGCATCACCGACCCGGCCGAAAAGGCCGCCGCCGCACGCAGGCTGGGCGAGACGGCGCTGCCGGTCGACCCTCAGGCGAACCTGGTCGCACCGGGCACCCTGCCCGGCCGCCCGTTGCGCCCGCAACTGGTGCCGCCGATGGAGGTGCCGCGCCGCAGCCCGTTCACGCCAGAAGGGCGCGCGGCATTGCTGCACTCGGTGGCGCACATCGAGTTCAACGCCATCAACCTGGCGCTCGATGCCGTCTGGCGCTTTGCCGGCATGCCCCAGGACTACTACCGCGACTGGCAGCGCGTGGCGGCCGAGGAAGCCCTGCACTTCACGCTGCTGACCGGCCACCTGGCCACGCTGGGCTGCGCCTATGGCGACCATCTGGCGCATGACGGCCTGTGGGCCATGACCGAGCGCACGGCAGGCGACATCACCGCCCGCATGGCACTCGTGCCGCGCACGCTGGAAGCGCGCGGCCTGGACGCGACGCCGCCGATGCAGGCCAAGCTGGCCAAGGCCGGCGACGCGCGCGCGGTCGCCATCCTCGACATCATCCTGCGCGACGAGATCGGCCACGTGGGCGTGGGCAACCGCTGGTATCGCTGGCTGTGCGACCGCGAGGGCCTGGACCCGGTCGCCCACTACGAGCTGCTCACCGCGCGCCATCATGCACCGCGCTTGCGACCACCCTTCAACGACGCAGCCCGGCTCGCCGCGGGATTCACGGGCCTGGAAATTGCAGCATTGCAGGCTGGTCCTGCATGACCCCCGCATTACACTTCTGCATCACTTTTCCCTTGGTGGAATCCACATGACTGCTCTGAGCACCCGTCGTTTCCTGCAACTGGCTGGCATCACCGCTGCCGGCCTGCTTCTGGCCGCCTGCGGCAAGAAGGAAGAGACCCCGCCGCCACCTGCCCCGGTGGCCTCGGCACCGGCGCCCGCTCCGGTGAAGGTCTACACCGTCGGTACCGACGCCGCCTACGCGCCGTTCGAGAGCCAGAACGAACAAGGCGAGATCGTCGGCTTCGACATCGAAGTCATGAAGGCCATTGCCGCCAAGGCTGGCTTCGAGGTGAAGTTCGTCAACACGCCCTGGGAAGGTATCTTCAACGCGCTGGGCCAGGGCGACCGCGACATGGTCATCTCGGCCGTCACCATCACCGAAGAGCGCAAGCAGACGATGGACTTCAGCGACCCGTACTTCGACGCTGCCCAGCTGATCGCGGTGAAGGAAGACAGCAAGATCACCAAGTTCGCCGACCTGAAGAAACTCAAGGTGGGCGTGCAGACCGGCACCACTGGCGACGAGGCCGTGACCAAACTGCTGGGCAAGAACAGCACCAACATCAAGCGCTTCGAAAGCACGCCGCTGGCGCTGAAGGAACTGGAAGTCGGCGGCGTCGACGCCGTGGTGGCCGACAACGGCGTGGTCGTCCACTACGTGGCCAACAACCCCGGCGGCAAGTTCAAGACCGTCAGCGATGCCGAGTTCGTGCCCGAGCAGTACGGCATCGCCCTGAAGAAGGGCAACGCCGAACTGCTGGCGCTGGTGAACAAGGGCCTGGCCGACATCAAGGCCGACGGCACCTACGAGCGCATCTACACCCAGTTCTTCGGCGCACCGCCGGCCGCTGCAGCGCCTGCTGCCGCCATGGCACCGGCTTCGGCCGCTTCGAAGTAATCCCGGTCCGACCATGGATCTTCGCTGGGAGATCCTGGCCGGGTACGGCCCGCTGTTCGCCAGCGGGCTGCTGATGACGATCCAGCTGACCCTGGTGGCGATTGCCGTGGGGCTGGTTCTGGGCACCGTGTCGGGGCTGATCAGCACCTCGGCCGAAGCACCGGCGCCCGGTTCGGCGCTCGGGCGCTGGTCGCTGGTGGCGGCGCGGGCGTTGGTCACGGCCTACGTCACGTTCTTCCGCGGCACGCCGCTGTTCGTGCAGATTCTCCTGGTGCACTTCGCGCTGATGCCCACCCTGGTGCACCCGGACCATGGCCTGCTGCTGTCGGGCGACCTCGCGCGGCAGTTCCGCCAGGAGCACGGGGCATTCCTGTCGGGCTGCGTGGCGCTGTCGCTGAACGCCGGCGCCTACATCAGCGAGATCTTCCGCGCCGGCATCCTGAGCATCCACCGCGGCCAGACGCAGGCGGCCTACAGCGTGGGGCTGACCCACGCCCAGTCGATGCGCTTCGTCGTCCTGCCCCAGGCCTTCCGCCGCATGATGCCGGCGCTGGTCAACGAGGGCATCACGCTCATCAAGGACTCGTCGCTGGTCTCGGCCATCGGCCTGGCCGAACTGGCCCTGGCCGCCCGTACCGTGGCTGGAGCCTATTCGCGCTATTGGGAGCCTTACCTCGCGATATCGCTGATGTACCTGGTGCTGACCCTGACGCTCACCCTGCTGGCGAAAAGGCTGGAGGCACCGGCCCATCTTCGCGGTCGGTGAGAAACGCCAGGCGCAGTCTGATGAAGTCGGATTGATGACAAACCCGGAAAGTGTTGCGCGAAAGCTGCGAAACACACCCCCATTTGCACTCCTCGCTGTCCCTGATCGGGTTTTCCTGGGGTAGCCCCGTAAACTGACAGGGTCGTTGGGCTCCGGGGCATTCCGTGAAGTCCTCCGCATGTTTCCGATCACCTAGCGAGGCAATTCACATGAAGCAAACCTATCTCGTCGCCGCCGTGGCTCTTCTGGCCGCCGGCACCGTGTCGGCTCAGTCCAGCGTCACCGTCTACGGCCGCCTGAACATGACGCTCGAAGAGCAGAAGAACATCGCCGTCGCCGGCAGCCAGAGCGTGATGCAGAACAACGCCTCGCGTCTGGGCTTCAAGGGCGTCGAAGACCTGGGCGGCGGCCTGAAGGCCGAGTTCCTGCTGGAGCACCGCTTCAACGCCGACACCGGCACGCAGACTTCCGGCGCTTTCTGGGCCGGCGACTCGTACGTCGGCCTGTCGGGCGGCTTCGGTGGCATCAAGCTGGGTCGCCTGACCAGCGCCGCCTACTACGCGACGGCCGATTACATCAGCTACCACAACCACGACACCGGCACGTCGGAAGACAAGCTGTACACCTACCTGGGTCAGAACGCCAACACGGTGTCCTACACCACCCCCAGCCTGGGCGGCCTGACGGCTGAAGTGTCGATCTCGGCAGCCGAAGGCGCCAACAAGAACAACAAGGTGATGGGCCTGGCCCTTAACTATGGTGCAGGTCCGTTGGGCCTGGGCTTCGGCTACGAGAAGAACGACGGCGACAAGGACAGCCAGTTCGCCATTCGCGCCAACTACGAACTCGGTTCGGTGCTGCTCGGCGCCTACTACCAGCGCAGCGACGTCCGTGGCCTGGGCAAGCGCGACGCCTACCGCGTCTCGGCCATGCTGAGCGCCGGTGCCTCGGAGTTCCACGCGAACTTCGGCATGGCCGACGACTGGAGCGGCCTGGCCAACAGCGACGCCACCCAGTACACCGTGGGCTACAACTACAACCTGAGCAAGCGCACCAAGCTGTACGGCTTCTACACCGTCACCGACAACAGCAGCAACTTCTCGTACTTCGGCGCCACCGACCGCCGCGGCAACGCGCTGAAGGCCAGCTCGATGGCCGTGGGCGTGCGCCACAACTTCTAAGCAGTTCGCTGCTTCGCGAAAGCCGGCTCTCGAGCCGGCTTTTTTTCGTCAGCCGCGCGGGTGGTGCTGCCCGTGCAGCAAGCGCAGGCGTTCGCGCGCCACATGGGTGTAGATCGTGGTCGTGCCGATGTCGGCATGGCCCAGCAACATCTGCACCGCCCGCAGGTCGGCGCCATGGTTCAGCAAGTGGGTGGCGAAAGCATGGCGCAGCGTGTGCGGCGACAGCGGCACGGTGATGCCCGCCGCCAGCGCATGGCGCTTGATCAGGCGCCAGAACATCTGCCGGGTCATGCCTTCGGCGCGGGCCGTGACGAACAAGGCATGGCTGGCCTGCCCGTGCAGGATGGCCGGGCGGGCCTCGCGCAGGTAACGCTCGAGCCAGCGCTGGGCCTCGGCACCGAAAGGCACGAGCCGCTCACGCGAACCCTTGCCCAGCACCCGCAGCACACCTTCGTTGAGGCCGAGCTGCACGGTCTTCAGTGACACCAGTTCGCTCACGCGCAGTCCGCTGGCGTACATCAGCTCGATCATGCTGCGTTCGCGCAAACCCAGAGGCGTGTCCACGTCGGGTGCGGCCAGCAGGGCCTCGACCTGCGCCTCGGTCAAGGACTTGGGCACCCGCAAGGGCTGGCGCGCCGCCATCAGCTTCAGCGTGGGGTCGTGCGCGATGCGATGCTCGCGCAGCGCCCAGCGGAAGTAGCGCTTGAAGACTGTCAACCTGCGGTTGGCGGTGCTCGCGCGGGTGCTGGCGTGGCGCTCCTGCGCGAAGGCCAGCAGGTCGGACTCCGCGCTCTGGTCCAGCGTTTTCGCTGTCGCCGAATCCAGCCAGGCAGCGTACAGCGACAGGTCGCGCCGATAGGCCGCCAAAGTCAAAGCCGACAGGCCGTCTTCGATCCACAAGGCGTCGATGAAGCGGTCAATGGCCGCCTGGCTGTCGGCGCCCGTGGGCCGCGTCACTCCAGCGTCAGCTTCTGCTTGGCAACGACTTCCTTGTAGACCTCGAACTCGGCCTTGATCTGGCGCGCGAATTCTTCCGGGGTATTCAGGATCATCACCGATCCGGTGTCCTCGATACGCTTGCGCACGTCAGGCAGTTCGGAGGTGCGCTTGATTGCCGCAGCCACCTTGTCGACGATGTCCTTGGGCAGGCCTTTCGGCCCCAGGATGCCGTAGTAGGCCATGCGGTTCACCGGCTCCAGGCCGACTTCCTTGAAGGTGGGCACGTTGGGCAGTTGGCTCAGCCGCGTGGGTGCCGCCACGACGATGGCGATCAACCGGCCGTCGCGGATGAAGGGCAGTGCCGACGGCAGGTTGTCGAAGATGATCGGCACCTGCCCGGCCACCGTGTCGTTCAGCGCCGGGCCCGCGCCACGGTAGGGAATGTGCGTGATGAACGTGCCCGACAGGCTCTTGAACAGCTCCATCTGCAGGTGGCCGATGCCGCCCGTGCCGGAGCTGGCAAAGCTGTACTTGCCCGGGTTCTTCTTCACCTCGGCCAGGAAGCCCTTGTAGTCGCGCGCCGGGAAACTGGGGTGCACGGCGATGACGTTGGGCGTGGCGGCGATGTTGATGATGGGCGTGAAGTCGGTCAGCGGGTCGTAGCCGATCCGCTTGTTGATGGCCGGATTGGCAGCCGTCGTCGACACCGTGGCCATGCCCAGGGTGTAGCCGTCGGGTGCGGACTTGATCAGTTCCAACGCGCCGATCGAACCGCCACCGCCGGCCTTGTTCTCGACCACCAGGGTCTGGCCCAGCGCAACATTGGCTTTTTCAGCCACGACGCGGGCGATGATGTCGGTGGTGCCTCCTGGTGCAAAGGGTACGACCAGACGAACTGGCTTGACCGGGTAAGCCTGGGCAAAGCTGGCGGCAGGCAGGACCAGCAGCGCAGCGGACAGGGCAAGAAGGTGGTGGCGTCGGTTCACGTTGTCTCCAGGATTCAGGACGTGGCAGGGTGGGTCAGGCCTTGCGGCCCAACAGCCCAGCCTTGAGCTTGGGGTCATAGGGGCGGTCGCCCACGAAAGACCGCAGCACCGCGGCAAACAAGTCGTCACCGGGCACTCGGTCACCGCGAAGTGTGCCATTCACGCGCATGGCCATGCCCAGGCCTGGCTCGTGGTCCAGGTCGACGACATCGCCAGCGCGCACCTGCCCCAGCGCGCCCACCTGGCGGGCGAACTGTTCCAGCGGCGCCTTCAGCCCGGCCATTTCCTGCTCGGTCGAGTTGCGCGCCACGCCCTTGTTCAGCGCCTTGACGAACTCTTCGGCCGGAACGGTGTGCAGCATGCGGATCTGCAGCCGTTTCGGGCCCGCCATGGCCACCACCGCTTCGGGCGTGGAGGCCTTCGCCGGCAGGTACAGGCCGACCACGTAGCCCTTGAACCAGGCCACGGCGCGCACGCCTGTGCCGTTGAGCCGCAGCGCGGTTCCGCCCAATTGCACTTCGCCGTCGAACCACTGCCCTTCCACCTGCACACGAGCCGCAGGCGCCACGGCTTCGCCATACGCCGGCAGCGCCGCCGCCAGGCCAGAGAACACGATCACGACACGAGCCAACCACTTGTTCATCGGGCAATGGTAGCGGCCGGGCCCGGCCAGTCCGCGGGCAATGGCAGACTCGGCGAATGGCCAAGCCCCGGAACCGGCTCAGGCCGGCGCCAAGGCCCATTCGATGTGTGTGCGAACCAGTTCGTCGGCGCCCTGCAGCGCAGCCTGCAAGGCCAGGGCCAAGGCCTGCCGGTCGGTTTCGGGCAGGCCCGCGTGCAAGGCATTGCCCGAAGCCACCGCCAGGTTGCGGCGCCAGCGCCGCCAGCCGATGCGGCGGATGGCGCTGCCTTCGGTGTGGCGCAGGAAGTCGTCTTCGGTCCATCCCCACAGGGCCAGCAGGCTGGGCCGGGCCAGCGCCGGGCGGGCGTCGAAATCGGCCAGCCAGGCAGGCTGCGCATACTTGTTCCAGGGGCAGGCCAGCTGGCAGTCGTCGCAGCCGACGATGCGATTGCCCATCAGCGGCCGCAGTTCGGGCGGGATCGGCCCGTCGTGTTCGATCGTGAGATAGCTGATGCAGCGCCGCGCGTCCAGGCGATAGGGCGCGACGATGGCCGCCGTCGGGCAGGCCGTGATGCAGGCGTCGCAGCTGCCGCAGTGCGCCGTTACCGGCGCCGTCAGCGGCAAGGGGATGTCGACATAGATCTCGCCCAGGAAGAACATGGACCCGGCCTCGCGATGCAGGGTCAAGGTGTGCTTGCCGCGCCAGCCGATGCCCGACCGGCTGGCCAGCTCGACCTCGAGCACGGGTGCCGAGTCGGTGAACACTCGGTGCCCCAGCGGACCCACGGCCTGCTGCAACTGCAGAGCCAGCTTCTGCAGGCGCTGGCGCAGTACCTTGTGATAGTCCCGCCCGCGGGCATAGATCGAGACCACGGCCTGGCCGGGTTCGAGCAACCGGGCCCGCTCGACAGCCGGCCAATCGGCCGGTGCGTCGCGGGGCAGGTAGTCCATGCGCGCAGTGATCACCCGCACCGTGCCAGGCACCAGCTCGGCCGGGCGGGCACGACGCAGTCCATGCGCGGCCATGTAGCCCATATCGCCGTGGAAGCCCGCCTGCAGCCAGGCCAGCAGCCCCGCTTCGGCCGCGGACAAATCGATGTCGGCCACACCGATCTGGGAGAATCCCAAAGCCTGAGCCCATCCCTGCAGTTGCTCGAGCAGCAGCTGCGAATTCGATAGATCCGCGGATCGATGCTGTCGCTGCATGCGCCTATTGTAGAAACCCGCACCCTGCTGTGGCAGAACGAAGCCGACTGCCAGGCTTTCGCCCAGACCCTGGCGGCAAGGCCGGCGGTGCGCAACGCGAACATATCGCTCCACGGACCGTTGGGCGCGGGCAAGACCAGCCTCGTTCGTCACCTGCTGCGGGCCCTGGGTGTGACCGGCCGCATCAAGAGCCCCACCTATGCCGTGGTGGAGCCGCATCAAGTCGGTGACCTCCTGATCTCTCACTTCGACTTCTATCGTTTCAACGACCCGCGCGAATGGCTGGACGCAGGCTTTCGCGACCTGTATGCCCAGCCCGGGCTGAAACTCGCCGAATGGCCGGAAAAGGCCGCCGGCATGCTGCCACCCGCTGACCTGGACATCCACCTGCAGCCGCTGGAAGGCGACGCACGCCAGGTCACGCTGCAGGCCGGATCGCCCCTCGGCATGAACCTGTTGCCATGAGAAGCCCAGCTGATTTCGACCGCCGCCGCGCGCTGGCCCGCATGGGCAGCCTGGTGTTGTTGCTGGGCTCACACCAGCTCGCGCATGGTGCAGCCATCGTCGCCGTGCGCATCTGGCCGGCGCGCGCCTACACACGCGTGACCATCGAGTCGGACCAGGCGCTGGTGGCCCGGCACCAGGTGATCGAGGCGCCGCACCGCCTGGTGGTGGACATCGACGGCCTGGAGCTGCGCGAACCCCTGCGCGCGCTGGTGGGGAAGGTGCGCGCCGACGACCCGTACATTGCCGGCGTGCGCGTGGGCCAGTACCAGCCACGCGTGGTCCGCCTCGTGTTCGACCTTCGGCAGCCCACGGAACCGCAACAGTTCACGCTGGCGCCAGTGGCGGCCTACCAGCACCGGCTGGTGTTCGACCTGTATCCGGTCAAGGAAGCCGACCCGCTGCTGGCCTTGCTGCGGGACAAGGAAGCCGCCGAGGCCAGCGCATCGCAGGCAGTGCAGGACGCGCTGGGCGAGCTCATCGCCCGCATCGAACAGCCGCAGGTGGCCGCAGTGCCGCCGGTGGCCATGGCCGCCTCGGCAGCCGCTGCCGCCTCGGGCGCTGCCGCGATGGCACCCATGGCCCAGGCTTCGGCCCCGCCCCTGGTGGCGCTGGCTCCGCCACCCCCGGCCTCCCAGGTCTTCAGCACACCCAGCCCGCCCCCTCCCCCACCGCCGCTGACCGCGGCCGAACGCCGCCGCGTCGACCGGCTGGTGATCGTCGCCATCGACCCCGGCCATGGCGGCGAGGACCCTGGTGCCATCGGGCCCACCGGCCTGCGCGAGAAAGACGTGGTGCTGGCCATCGCACTGCAGTTGCGCGACCGATTGAACGCCCTGCCCGGACTGCGCGTGATGATGACCCGCGACGGCGACTACTTCGTGCCGCTGAACGAGCGCGTGCGCAAGGCCAGGCGGGTGCAGGCCGACCTGTTCATCAGCATCCATGCCGACGCCTTCTACCGCCGGGAAGCACGCGGGGCCAGCGTCTATGCCCTGTCCACGCGCGGCGCCAGCAGCACCGCGGCGAGCTGGATGGCACGGCGCGAGAACTCGTCTGACCAGGTCGGCGGCGTCAACGTCGCCGGCGTGAAGGACCGGCAGCTGCTCAGCGCCATGCTCGACATGAGCACGACCGCGCAGATCAAGGACAGCCTGAAGCTCGGCCGCGAGGTGCTGACCAAGGTCGGCCGGGTCGGCCGGCTGCACAAGCGTCAGGTCGAGCAAGCGGGCTTCGCGGTGCTGAAGGCGCCCGACATTCCCAGCATCCTGGTCGAGACCGCGTTCATCTCGAACCCTGAAGAAGAAGCCAAGCTGCGTGACCCCGCCTTCCGCCGCGAACTCGTCGACGCCATCGCCAGCGGCGTGCGCAGCTACTTCGCGAAGAACCCGCCGCTGGCACGCCAGCGGCCGCTGTGAGCCGCGCTGTCAGTGCCCCAGGTAGCGCTTGCGCCAGAAGAAGGCCACCAAACCGACGCCCACCGCCACCATCGAGCCGAACGCGGCCCAGAAACCGCCGCTGGAGTGGATGAACGGCAGGGCATCGAAGTTCATGCCGAAGAAACCGGTGATCAGGTTCAGCGGCAGGAAGATGGCGGTCAGCACGGTGAGCGTGCGCATGATGTCGTTGGTGCGATGGCCCAGCGCGCTGAAGTGCATCTGCACTGCTGTTTCGGCGCTTTGCTCCAGCCTGCGCACGTGGCTGAGCACACGCTCGACATGCTCGAGCACGTCGCGCGAGCGCACGCGCAGCAGTTCGCGTTCGCGGCGCTTTTCGGGCTCGGCTTCGTCAGGCCACTCGTCCAGGGCGTCGATCCATTCCTGAACGGCCGAGCGCTGGTCCTCGCAGGTGTCTTCCAGCAGGTTCAGCGCATTGCGTGAATCGAGCAGCACCTGCCAGTCGTTGAACCGGCTCTTGGGGTTCAGCAGCTCCTGCTGCAGATAGCCCAGTTGCCGCGTCAGCAGGCGGCGCAGGTCGAGATAGCTGTCGACCATGTGGTTGACCATGCGCAGCATCAGGTCGGCCGGGCTGGCCGGCAGGCGGGCGTTGCCGCGCGTTTCGTGGTCGGCGGCCAGGCTGGCCAGTCGCTGCGCGAAGTAGTCGCGCACCGCGCAGTCGGTGGGGTGCACGGTGACGAGCACCCGGTCGAACACGGCAAACCCGACCGGGCTGGTGTCGATCGACTCCAGCGCCTTCTTCGCCGAGGCCAGCGTGCCCTGGGTGTCGTCGACGAAGAGCGCGGCACTGCCCGCGCCTGCCGCCAGGCGACGGAACACCAGCACGTCGTACCACGAGGTGTAGTCGTAGTGGCTGGGCAGCTGGTTGTTCAGCAGGTCGGACAGATGCAGGTCGACCAGCATGCCGCCGGTCCAGCGCTGCAGGGCCGCCTGCACGTCAACGGTGGCGACCTCGAACTCCCGCCGCGCACTGCCCACCCACAGGAAACCCTGCGCCGGAAGGGCCAGGGGCATGGCGTCCAGTTCGACGAAGTGCTCCGCCGTGACGTGGAAGATCCGCATGGTCCGAGCGGGCCCGGCCGCGCCTTCAGGTGGAACGGATCAGGCGTGCAGCGTCCAGCGCGAAGTAGGTCAGCACGCCGTCGGCACCGGCGCGCTTGAAGGCCAGCAGGCTTTCCATCATCACCGCGTCGTGGTCGAGCCAGCCGTTGGCGGCAGCGGCCTTCAGCATCGCGTATTCGCCGCTGACCTGGTAGGCAAAGGTGGGCACACGGAACTCGTCCTTCACCCGGCGCACGATGTCCAGGTAGGGCATGCCGGGCTTGACCATCACCATGTCGGCACCTTCGGCGATGTCCAGCGCCACTTCGCGCAGGGCCTCGTCGGTGTTGCCGGGGTCCATCTGGTAGACCTTCTTGTCGGCCTTGCCCAAATTGCCGGCACTGCCCACGGCGTCGCGGAAGGGGCCGTAGAAAGCGCTGGCGTACTTGGCGCTGTAGGCCATGATGCGGGTGTTCACCTGGCCGGCTTCTTCCAGGGTGGCGCGGATGGCACCAATGCGGCCGTCCATCATGTCGCTGGGAGCGACGATGTCCACCCCCGCCTCGGCCTGCACCAGAGCCTGACGGCGCAGCACCGCCACGGTGCTGTCGTTGACGATGTAACCGCTGGCGTCGAGCAGGCCGTCCTGGCCGTGGCTGGTGTAGGGGTCGAGCGCGACGTCGGTCAGGATGCCCAGCTGTGGAAAGCGCCGCTTGAGTTCGCGCACGGCGCGCGGTACCAGGCCTTCTGGATTGGTGGCCTCGGCGCCGTCGGGCGTCTTCAGGGCCGGTTCGATCACCGGGAACAGCGCCATCACCGGCACGCCCAGCGCGACGCACTGTTCTGCTAGGCCCATGATGCCGTCCAGGCTGCGCCGCTGCACGCCGGGCATGCTGGCCACGTCTTCGGCGCGGCGTTCACCGTCGAGCAAAAACACCGGCAGGATCAGGTCTTCGCAACCCAGCCTGTGTTCGCGCACCAGAGCGCGGGTGTAGGCGTCGCGGCGCAACCGGCGCGGCCGGCTGCTGGGGAAAGGCGGGGGAGTGTGCATGTGGGCGCCTGAACCCGGACAAGCCACGCACAACCCTTGCACGTTCAGGTCGAGGGGTGGTGCCCAAGGCAGCTGTTTGAACAGCAATTGCTGCGGTAATATCCGTCCTGGATGATAGCCGCAAGGCCGTTGTCCCCTGCTTTTCCTCCCTGAGCAGGTGCCTTAGCGTGATGACAGCGATAAGGCTTGTTGGCCCCGGCCTCGTGCCGGGGCCTCTTTTTGTGCGCTGCAGCGCCGGTGATGTTTCAGCCGGCGCCTGCGCATAATGCGCCGGATGAGTTCCGGTTATCTGTGGGTCAAGGCCTTTCACATCGTCTTCGTGGCCAGCTGGTTCGCGGGCCTTTTTTATCTGCCGCGCCTGTTCGTCAACCTCGCCATGGTGCCGGCCGACAGTCACGCCGAGCGCGAGCGCCTGCTGCTGATGGCACGCAAGCTCTACCGCTTTTCCAGCCTGCTGATGGTGCCGGCGCTGCTGCTGGGCCTGCTGCTCTGGCTGTACTACGGTGTCGGCATGGGTCCGGGCAGCGGCTGGATGCACGCCAAGCTGCTGCTCGTGGCCGGTGTGCTGGGTTACCACCACATGTGCCGCAAGTTGCTGCGCAGCTTCGAGACCGGCGGTAACAGGCGTAGCCACAAGTGGTACCGCGTGTTCAACGAAGCATCGGTACTGCTGTTCGCGCTGATCGTGGTGCTGGTGGTCGTCAAGCCGTTCTGAACGACGGCCAAGATCCAAGTGCCTGATGCCCTGCCCCCGCCGGGCCGACGCCACCGCAGTTCGGCATCGCCACTGGCGCTGGCCTACATGGCGCTGGTGCTGTATGCGAGCCTGTATCCGTTCTCGGACTGGCGCTGGCCGCCGGGCCTGGCGCTGGCCGACCTGGCCCGTCTGCCCTGGCCGCCCTGGATCGACCGCTTTGACATCGCGTTCAACCTGCTGGGCTATGCGCCGCTGGGCACCCTGCTCGTGCTCGCGGTGCTGCGCAGCGGCGGCGGCCTTGCCTGGGCCTTGTTGCTGGGTCTGGCCGGGCCGGGCCTGCTGTCCTATGGAACCGAACTGGCGCAGCAGTTCCTGCCGGGGCGGCACCCATCGCTGAAGGACATGGCAACGAACGCCGTCGGTGCGGCCATCGGGGCGCTGCTGGCGCTGGCCCTGCAGGCCCTGGGCGTGATCGACCGCTGGCATCGTGCACGCGAACGCTGGTTCATGCGCGACAGCGCTGGCGGCCTCGCCTTGCTGGCGCTTTGGCCGGCCGCACTGCTGTTTCCGGCGCCCGTGCCGCTGGGTCTGGGTCAGGGCCTGCTGCGCCTTCGGGACCTGGCCGCCGAAGCCCTGGAAGGCGTGGCCTGGGCCGAACCTGCTCACGCCCTGCTGGCAGCGCCCACGGGGGCACAAGCGACAGGCCCGCTGGGCGAAACGCTCATCACGGCGTTGGGCCTGCTGGCCCCCTGCCTGGTGGCCTACAGCGTGGCACGCCCCGGCTGGCGACGCGCCGTGCTGGCGCTGGGAGCGGCGGGGCTGGCGCTGGCCGGGATGACCTTGTCGACCGCACTGAACTATGGCCCTGACCATGCACTGGCCTGGCTGACGCCCTACGCCGTGCCAGGCCTGGCCAGCGGCCTGCTGGTGGCATGGCTGCTGGCACCGCTGCCACGCGGCCTTGCTGCCGGCCTGGGGCTGATGGTGCTGACAGGGTTGATCACGGCCGTGACACAGGCGCCAGACGACCCGTTCTTCGCCCAGAGCCTGCAGTCCTGGGAACAGGGCCAGTTCGTGCGTTTCCATGGCCTGGCGCAATGGCTGGGCTGGTTATGGCCGTTTGCCGCCATTGGCTGGCTCTTTACCCGGCTGGCACGTCGCACCCCCGACCGCTGACAGGGCCAACCCGGGGCCAGCCAGGCCCCCTGCCTACAATTGAACCATGAGTTATTACAAGCACCACGTGTTCTTCTGCCTCAACCAGCGCAGCAATGGCGAAGCCGCCTGCGCCCAGCACGATGCGCAATCGGCCTTCGACCATTGCAAGCAGCGCGTGAAGGCGGAAGGCTTGGCCGGGCCAGGTGGCGTGCGGGTCAACAAGGCCGGCTGCCTCGATCGCTGCGCTGGCGGACCGGTGGCCGTCGTCTACCCCGAAGGCACCTGGTACAGCTTCGTCGACAAGGCCGACATCGACGAAATCGTCGAACAGCATCTGAAGCTGGGCCGGGTCGTCGACCGGCTGGTGCTGCCTGCCGACGTCGGGCGCTGAGCGGACATGAACGCCGCCACCCAGCGCGGGGCCGTGGCCGGTCCGGCCGGGGCTCTGGCCATTGCCGTCGATGAACCCGCGGGCCCGGCACGCGGACTGGCCCTGGTCTGCCACCCGCACCCGCTGCATGGCGGCACCCTGGACAACAAGGTCGTGCAGACCCTGGCTCGGGCCTTCGTGGCGCTGGGCTACACCAGCCTGCGCTTCAACTTCCGTGGTGTCGGCGGTTCTGAAGGCGTCTGGGATGAAGGCCAAGGCGAGATCGACGACGCCCTGGCGGTGCTGCAGGCCCGGCGCGCACCCGGCCAGACGCTGGTCCTGGCTGGTTTCTCCTTCGGCGCCTATGTGGCCTCGCGGGTGGCCGCGCGGCTGGCCGACGGCCGGGCGACAGGCGGTGCAGCCGAACGTCTGGTGCTGGTGGGCCCGGCGGCAAGCCGCTTCGACCTTGCCGCCGTACCCGCCGACACCCTGGTCATCCATGGCGAAAGCGACGACGTCGTGCCGCTGTCGGCCACGCTCGACTGGGCCCGCCCGCAATCCCTGCCCGTGGTCGTCGTACCCGGCGCAGGCCACTTCTTCCATGGCCAGCTGCCGCTGCTCAAGACCCTCGTGACCCGCGCCTTCGCTCCCGGCGCAGCAACCTGACATGTCGATGACCGCCTTCCAAACTTCGTTTCTGTCGCGCCTGCGCCGCGCTGTGGTGCTGCTGCTGGCCACCACGGCAGCCGCCGTGGCCATCGGCCAGACGCCACAACCGCCCGAGCTGGCAGCCCGCCAGTACCTGCTGATCGACCTGGCCAGCAACCAGGTGCTGGCCGAGCGTGATGCCGATGCCCAGGCCGATCCGGCGTCGCTGACCAAGCTGATGACCGCCTATCTCGTGTTCAATGCCCTGCGCGACAAGAAGTTGTCGCTGGAACAGACCCTGCCCGTGAGCGAACGCGCCTGGGCCGAGCGCAAAGGCGGCGGCTCGCTGATGTTCATCGACCCGAAGATGACACCCAGGGTCGACGAACTGCTGCGCGGCATGATCGTGCAAAGCGGCAACGACGCCTCCGTGGCGCTGGCCGAAGGCGTGGCTGGCAGCGTCGACGCCTTCGTCGCGCTGATGAACCGCCAGGCCCAGGCCTGGGGCCTGAAGAACACCCAGTTCAAGAACGTCACCGGCCTGACCGAGGCCGGGCACTACAGCAGTGCCCGCGACGTGGCCGCTGTCGCCGCGCGGATCATCGGCGAGCACCCGGAGTTCTATCCGCTCTATGCCATCCGCCAGTACAGCTTCAACAACATCCGTCAGGACAACCGCAACCTGCTGCTGGGGCGCGACCCCAGCATCGACGGGATGAAGACCGGCTACACCGACAGCGCCGGCTACTGCCTGGTGGCCAGCGCGGTGCGCAACATGCCCAACGGCCAGCGCCGGCTGCTCAGCGTGGTGCTGGGCACATCCAGCCGCGAGGCGCGGGCCTCGGAGAGCCAGAAGCTCCTGAACTGGGGCTACCTGGCCTGGGACGCGCTGCGCCTGTTCGACGCCGGCAAGGCCGTGGCGACCGTGCCGGTATGGAAGGGCGCCAGCTCTGAAGTCAAGCTGGGCACGCCTGGCGCGCTGTTCACCACGGTCCCGAAAGGCGAAGGCGAGAAGATCAAGACCGTCATCGAACGCACCGACCCGCTGGTGGCTCCGTTGACTGCCGGTCAACGTGTGGGCACGATCAGGATCACCACCGCCGCCGGCACGCCGATCGCCAGCGTGCCGCTGGTGGTGCTGGAACCGGTGCCGCTGGCGGGGGTGTTCGGACGCGCCTGGGACTCGATCAGGCTGTGGATCAAGTGAGCTGCCGGCTTGCGCCCTAAACTGCGGTGCATACCGAACAGCCACCCGAACGGAGTCCCGAATGAACCGCTTCATCTTTTCACGTCTTGCACTGGCCTTCTCTGCCGTCTGGCTCACCACCGCGGCCGGCGCCCAGACGCTGGACAAGATCAAGGCCAGCGGCAGCATCTCGGTGGCCTACCGCGAGAGCTCGATTCCGTTTTCCTATCTTGACGACAAGGCCCAGCCCACCGGCTTCGGCTGGGAAATCTGCGGCCGCATCGTCGACGAAGTACGCAAGGCCACAGGCCGCAGCGACCTGAAGGTGACGACCCAGGCCGTGACCAGCGCCAACCGCATTCCGCTGCTCGTGAACGGCACGATCGACATCGAATGCGGCAGCACCACCAACAACAGCGACCGCGCCAAGCAGGTCGCCTTCGCCACCAACTACTTCTACACCGGCACCCGGCTGCTGGTGAAGGCGGGCTCGCCCGTGAAGTCGCTGGCCGACCTGAAGGGCAAGCGCGTGGTCTCGACCACCGGCACCACGAATTTCCGCATCATGCGTGGCCTGAACGAAGAGCGCGGCCTGGGATTTGAACTGCTGGGGGCCAAGGACCACTCCGAGAGCCAGCTGCTGGTGCAAAGCGAACGCGCTGACGCCTTCGCGATGGACGACATCCTGCTTTACGGGCTGGCCGCGAGCAGCGCCAAGCCCAGCGACTGGGCCGTGGTCGGCGAAGCGATCCAGGTCGAGCCTTACGCCATCATGCTGCGCAAGGACGACCCGGCCTTCAAGACCCTGGTCGATGGCGTTCTGTCCAGGCTGATGGACAGCGGCGAGTTCGAAACGCTGTACCGCAAGTGGTTCATGTCGCCGATTCCGCCCAAGGGTGTGAACCTGAATGCGCCGATGCCTGCAGAGTTGCGCACCAACCTCCAGGCCAAATCTGACAAGCCCGCCACCTGAACCCGCACCGAAGCATCCGCGCCAGGAGTCGCCCATGAACGAAGCCCTCTGTTTCCTGAACGGCGAAGTGCAGCCACTGGCCGAGGCCAAGGTCTCGGTGCTGGACCGCGGCTTCATCTTTGGCGACGGCATCTACGAAGTGGTGCCCGTCTATGGCCGGCGCCTGTTCCGCTTCGACGAGCACATGGCGCGGCTGGCGCGGTCGCTGGGCAAGCTGCGCATCGCGAACCCGCACGGCCGCGACGAATGGCTGGCCATGTGCCGGCAGCTCGTGGGCCAGGTGTTCGAACGCACCGGGGCCGAGGACCAGCTGGTCTACATCCAGGTCACGCGCGGCGTCGCGCCGCGCGACCACGTCATGCCGGCGGGCATCAAGCCCACCGTGTTCGCGATGGCCAACCCAATGAAGGCGGCCACCGCCGAACAGCGTCACCAGGGCGTGGCCTGCACCACCGCGCGCGACTTCCGCTGGGAGCGCGGCGACATCAAGAGCACCAGCCTGCTGGGCAATGTGCTGGCGCGGCAGATGTCGGCCGACCATGGTGCGGTCGAGACCATCATGTTCCGCGATGGCTTCCTGACCGAGGCCGCCGCCAGCAACGTCTGGATCGTGCACGAAGGCGCGCTGCTCGGCCCGCCCAAGAGCGAGCACGTGCTCGAGGGCATCCGCGTCGAACTGCTGCGCGAGCTGTGCCTGGACTGCGGCATCGCCTACAACCTGCGCCCCATTCCCGAAGCCGACGTGATGGCGGCCGACGAAGTGCTGCTGAGCTCGGCGACCAAGGAAGTGCTGCCGGTCACGAAGATCGACGGCGAAGAGGTGGGCCATGGTGCAGGCCGGGGCCGCCCGGGGCCGGTCTACGCGCGCCTGCACGAGGCTTATCAGCGCGCCAAGCTGACGATGTCGATCTGAGAACGCCAGGGCTGCGAATGCGCGAGATCCCGCCCGGGCAGAGCCTGATCGAATACCCCAGTGCCTTCCCGATCAAGGTGATGGGAGCGCAGGTCGAAGGCTTCTTCGAAGCAATGGTGAGTGTGGCCCGGCATTTCGACCCGGCCTTCGATGCCGGCAGCGTCGAGCAGCGGCTCAGCTCGGGCGGCAAGTACCTGGGGCTGACGCTCACGGTCACGGCCACCAGCCGCGAGCAGCTCGACGAGCTCTACCGCACGCTGTCCACCCACCCGATGGTGAAGGTGGTGCTCTGAAGGTGCCGCACCGGCCTCAGCTGGGCCGGGCCGCGGCGCGCGCGTCCAGTTCGCGCAACTTGCCGGGCGCGGCCTCGTCGCCGGCCTTCGCGGCCAGGTCGTACCAGTAGCGGGCCAGGCGCAGGTCCTGCGGCACGCCGTCGCCCTGTTCGTACATCGAAGCGATCAGGTACATCGCGCCGACATCGCCGCCCTTGGCGGCCTCGCGGTACCAGCGGGCCGATTCCGCCGGGTCCCTGGGCTTTCCCCGGCCCAGGAAGTAGGCGGTGCCCATGGCCACCTGGGCTTCGACACTGCCACTGGTGGCAGCCACTTCGTACCATTTCAGCGCCAGGCTCAGGTCGCGCGGCCCGAACTCGCCGTTCTCCAGGCCCTGGGCCAGCATGAACTGGGCGGTGACGAAGCCGCCCTCGGCAGCGCGGACCAGCAGGCGGCGCGCGGTGTCCACGCTGGGCTGGGGCAACTCGGCCCGCAGGTGCATCACGGCCAGGTTGTATTCGGCCAGCGGCACCCGCTGTGTAGCCAGGGCCTCGAAGCCGGCTCGGGCCGCAGGCAGGCGACCGGCCTCGTAGGCCGCCAGCGCGGCATCGAGCCGGGTCTGCTGGCCAGGTGAAAGCGGTGGCGCAGCCCCTGCAGACAGGGCGGCAGCCAGCAACAGGATGGCCAAAAGGCGGGGTGCTCGGGTCGATGTCATGGCGTGTTCTCGGCAGCGAAGCAAGGTTCCGACGCAGCCAACGATAGCGCCGCGCGGCCCGATCCGCTGGCCCAGGCCAGACCATGGTCCAGAATGAACCATGTCCGAACCCGCCCGCAAACGTGTCACCCTGAAGCCCGGCGCACCCACGCCCGACCCGCGGCGCAAGCCCGTGCGCCCAGGCGCGCCGCATCGGCCGGCTCCGGCCGCCGAACTGGAGCCGCCGCGGCCACGCTGGCCGGCGCGGCCGGCCCAGCCCGCCCAGCCCGCCACGCCTGCCCCGGCCAGCCCGCGTGCCGCCGTCAGGCCAGACCGCCCGCCACGCACGCCCAGGCCGCCTGGGCCTGCGGGCCCCAGGCCCAGCGGCCCAGCAGCCGCAGGACCCAGGCCTGACCGTCCGCCCCCGTCCCGCCCGGCAGCTTCGGCCGCCCGTGCGCCTGCGCCCCGGCCACCGCCGGCCGCACCCGCCGGTGACGCCGGTGACGCCGGCGGCATCCGCATCGCCAAGCTGATGACCGAACGCGGCCTGTGCTCGCGACGCGAAGCCGACGAATGGATCGAAGCCGGCTGGGTGCGTGTCGACGGCCAGATGGCGGTGCTGGGCCAGCGCGCACCGGCCAACGTGCAGATCGCCATCGACCCCCGCGCCAGCGCCGAACAGGCGCGGCGCATGACGGTGCTGCTGAACAAGCCCATGGGCATCGTCAGCGGCCAGGCCGAAGACGGCTACGAGCCCGCAATCACGCTGGTCACGCCCGCCAACCGCTGGTCGGGCGACACCAGCGGAGTGGTCTTCCACCCGGGCCACCTGCGCCACCTGGCGCCCGCCGGCCGGCTGGACATCGACTCGACGGGGCTGCTCGTCTTTACCCAGGACGGCCGCATCGCCAAGCGGCTGATCGGCGACGAAACCCGCGTCGAGAAGGAATACCTGGTACGGGTGAAGCCTCTGCAGGAAGGCCCGGTGCCCGACAGCGCGCTGGACCGGCTGCGCCATGGCCTGGTACTGGACAACGTGGAACTGCGACCTGCCCGCGTCAGCTGGCAGAACGAGGATCAGCTGCGAATCGTGCTGCGCGAAGGCCGCAAGCGGCAGATACGCCGCATGTGCGAACTGGTGGGCCTGGCGGTTGTCGGGCTCAAGCGGGTGCGCATCGGCAGCGTCGTGCTCGGCCAGTTGCCAGCCGGCCAGTGGCGCTACCTGGGCGAGGATGAGCGCTTCTGACGATGCTTCCGGCCTGCTCGGCGCAGTTCAGCCGCCCAGCTCGGCCAGGCGCTTGCGGGCGTCTTCGAGCGAAAGCTTATGGCCTCTGCCAGCCTTGACGAAGCGCGCAAGAGCGGCACGCGCCTCGTCCTTTCGGCCCAGCTCCTGCAGGGCGATGCCGCGCCGGTAGTCCACCGGCAGGCGCGCTGCGCCCTGGGCCCGCGCCGACTGTTCGTAGAGCACCAGGGCCTCGGCATGGGCCCCGGCCGCCGCGCGCACCCGCGCCAGACCGAAAGGGCCTGCGGCATGGTCCGGGCGGGCGCGCATCAACTGCTCCAGAAAGGGCTGGGCCAGCGGCGCCTTGCCTTCGTTGACGAGCATCAAGGCGGCGCCGAAGCCCCATTCGGCCGCGTCCTCGGCCACCGCGGCATCGGGGCTGGAGAGCAGGCCGGTCAAGGACTGCAGCACGGATTCGGACTTGCCGTCCTGCAGGTCAACCCGGGCTTGCAAGACCTTGGCCTGGGCAGGGCTGGGTGCGGCGCGCGCCAGTTCCTGCGCCCTGGCGCTGCTGCCGCCCATCATGCCCGGGGCCAGCAGGTAGAACTCGACCAGCGCACTGCGCGCCGGGTACCAGGCCGGCTCCAGCGTCTGCGCCTGGGCCAGGGCTTCCTTGACCGTGCCGGCGCTGCGAGCGGCTTTCAACATGCCTTCGGACATGGCCTGCACGCCCAGCACCACGCCCAGCGCGTAGTGGCATTCGGCGGCGCGCGGCTGCTGCTGGGTGCAGGACCGCGCATGCTGGATGGCGAGCTTGCGCGACTCGGCATCGTTGTTTTCCAGCGCGCCCAAGGCCAGGGCCAGGACCGCCTGGCTGTCGTCGGGACGTGCGGCCAGGCGCTCGCGGGCAACGCGCTGCAACTCGGCCGGGCGCTCCTGACCCAGCAAGGCCTGAAGGCTGCTGTCCCTGAACATCTGCGCGCTGGCCGGCGTGGCTGCGGCCAGGGTCGAACACAGCAGGACCAACAGCCGGCCCAGACCCGGGCTTGCGAAAGAGGCAGGTTTCATTTGCGGCGGCAAGGCGAAGTCGATATCGGGGGTGATGATGCCGTTGCGCCCGCCCGCGCGCCAGGGGCCATGCGACAGGACGCGGCCGCCGGCCGACCGGTTGCGCCCTGTTAGTCTCGAAGCGATGCTCCCGCCATCCCCTGTCGCAGCGCCGGTCGGTCTGCCCCCCCGCCCGAGCACGACACTCGTGGCCTGGGCCCTGGCCCTGCTGCTGGGCCTGCAGCCGGTCACGACCGACATCTACCTGCCCGCCCTGCCCGCGCTGACCCGCGATCTCGGCGCGTCGATGAGCACCGCTCAGCTCACGATGTCGGCACTGATCCTGGCCTTTGGCCTGGGCCAACTGGTCTGGGGTCCGATAGCCGACCGCATCGGCCGCCGCCCGGTGCTGCTGATCGGCCTGTCGCTGTACACCCTGGCGAGCATCGGCGGCATGCTGGCAGCGCAGATCGAGACACTCGTCGCCTGGCGGGCATTGCAGGGCGCGGCACTGGCGGCCGCAGTGGTCTGCGCCCGCGCGATGCTGCGCGACCTGTACGAACCCCAGCACGGTGCAAGGGTCATGTCCCTGGGGCTGTCGGGCCTGGGGGTGATCGCGATCGCCGGCCCGATGCTCGGCGGCGCAGTGGCTGCAACCTGGGGTTGGCGGGCGGCGCTCGGAATCGTGGTCCTGATGGGAACGCTGACGCTGCTGTTCGTCGCCTGGCGGCTGCCCGAGACGCTGCAGGCCAAGAACCCGCGCGCCACGGCGCCAGGCCCGCTGCTCAGAACCTGGTGGCACATCGCCCGGCACCCGACTTTCCTCGCCTGGACGCTCCTCGTCAGCTTCACTTACGGGGGCTTGTTCACGATCCTGGCCGGCTCGTCCTTCATTTATATCGACGTGCTCGGACTGTCACCCGCGGTCTACGGTGTGGCCATGGGATCGGCATCGACCAGCTATCTGCTGGGGACCTTCGTCTGCCGGCGCTGGGTGAGCCGCCTTGGCATGGCCCGCACGGTCAGCCGCGGCGCTGTATTCAGCCTGGCTGGCGGGGTGCTGACGGCAGCACTGGCCGTCGCCGGTGTCGCGTCAGTCTGGGCCGTGCTGCTGCCGCAGTGGCTGTTTGCCTTCGGTCATGGCGTGCACCAGCCTTGCGGCCAGGCCGGCGCCGTGGGGCCGTTTCCGCAAGCGGCTGGGGCCGCGTCGGCACTCGCTGGTTTCGTGCTCGCGGCGATTGCCTTCGGCGTCGGCCTGTGGCTAGGGCAGGCGCTGGACGGACGCGTGCTGCCCTATGCCCTGGGCCTGGGCTTCTGGTCGCTGCTGACGGCCGGCATCGCCTGGACCCTGGTCCAGCGCCACGGCGAGGCACGCGCGACATGAGCGCCTCGCCGCAAGCGCCTCAAGCCGTCGCTCTGGCCGGGCCCACGGCCTCGGGGAAAACAGCGCTGGCGCTGGCCTTTGCAGAGCGGTTCGCGGTGCAGCGGCCGGTCGAGATCATCAGCGTCGACTCGGCCCTGGTCTATCGCGGCATGGACATCGGCACGGCCAAGCCCAGCGCTGCCGAACGCCGTGCCGTGCCACACCACCTGATTGACATCCTGGACCCGAGCGAGCCCTACTCCGCAGCCCGCTTCTGCAACGATGCCCGGCGCCTGGTGGCCGAGATCCGCGACCGCGGCCACCTGCCCCTGCTGGTGGGCGGCACCATGCTTTACCTGAAGGCCTTGCGCGACGGCCTGGACACCATGCCGCCGGCCGATGCCGGGGTTCGCGCAGCGATCGATGCCCGTGCAGCCGTCGAAGGCTGGCCCGCCTTGCATGCAGAACTCGCGGTACTGGACCGATCGACGGCAGAACGCCTGGCCCCCACCGACGCGCAGCGCATCCAGCGCGCGCTCGAGGTGCACGCCGTCAGCGGGCGGCCGCTGTCGGCCTGGCAGCAGGGTCCGCAGCCTGGACGCGGCCTGCCCTTGGCGCTGGTTGCGCTCGAGCCGCGCCGGCGTGCCTGGCTTCATGCGCGCATCGAACAGCGCTTCGACGCGATGCTTCAGGCCGGCCTGCTGGAAGAAGTGGCTGCGCTGCGCGCCCGTGGTGACCTGCACGCAGAACTTCCTTCGATGCGCTGCGTGGGTTACCGGCAGTCATGGGAAGCGCTGGAAGCAGGCCTGCCCGCCAGCATGGCAGCAGGCCAGGCCGCTGCATGGGCATTGCCATGGGGCGAGTTTCGAGCCCGAGGTCTGTCCGCCAGCCGACAACTTGCGAAACGTCAGCTGACGTGGTTACGGAGCTTTACCGAACGTTCGCCGGTGCATTGCGACGATCCAGACGCCAGTTCACAAGGTCTGGCGGCGCTGGCTCAAGCCTCTTCGAAGCTGGCCTTCTCCTAAGGGGACAGCGGCTGCGGCCACCGCATTCCAGAGCCGGGAAGCCGCAATTGGCCCGGGTCTTGCAACGGCCAGCGAGAGTTCGTCGAGGTACCGATCGGGTACGTGCGGCTACCCCCTGGGCTAGGGTGATGTCCGCACTGATTGGCGTAAGGATCGAGATATAGTCCCGCCCCTTAAGGCGTTGTTGTACGACCTGCGTAAACGATTTTTCGCTTCTTTGTTGAACAAGTCGCAGTGCCCGCTGTTACCCACGGCAGGATGACTGGAGGACCCGAGTGGATTTTGGTGTCGAACAACGCAACCCGAGCAAACATGCCTATGGCATCGGACTCGTGGTCTTGCTGCATGTCCTGTTGGGCTGGGCTTTGGTCAGCGGCATGGCCGAGAGAGTGATCGACGTCATCAAGGCGCCGATCGAAACCAAGATCATCGAAGAGGTGAAACCGCCGCCGCCGCCGCCGCCGGAGAACCTGCCGCCGCCGCCCAAGCTGGCACCGCCGCCGCCTTCTTTCGTTCCGCCGCCCGAGGTCAACGTGAATCCGCCGCCGACACCGGCGCCGACGATCACGACGACCCAGGTGGCCCCGCCTCCCGCGCCGCCGGTATTCAACCCTCCGCCAGCCCCGCCTGCGCCCCCGGCACCGCCGGCTCCGCCTGCACCCCCGAGGGTTGCGGCACGTCCAGCCATCGCCAACGTGCAGGCTTGTGCACCCACGGGCGAAGACTACCCCGCCGCGGCCCTGCGCGCCGAAGCCACGGGCACCACCAAGATCCGCTTCACCGTCGGCCCCGATGGCCGCATGACCAACGCCGAAGTGGCGCGATCTTCCGGGCCCTCGCGCGAACACAAGATGCTCGACCGCGTCGCGCTGTCCAAGCTCAGCGGCTGCAGTTTCAAGGCGGGTTCCGACGAGAACGGCAACCCGGTCGGCGCCTCTTTCGACGTCGACTACGTCTGGAAGCTGGAATGACCTGAACCCATGCGCGGGCGGCCTGTGCTGCGCCGCGCCCTCGCTGTCACCTCGTTTGTCCATTTTTTTGCGCCCGACCCTTCATTTCCCCACCCGGGCGCTGTCCTCCACGGAGCCGATATGTCCTTGATCCAAGTTTTGCGCACGTCCATTGGCGCTGCCCTGCTGGCCACCTCCGCCCTGCTGGTTCTTCCGCAGGCCGTGATGGCACAGGCCACGCCTGCAGCTTCCGAACCCGCGGCAGCCCCCGTCGCCCCCGTGACGGCCGAAGCGCCGGCCGCGGCGGCACCTTCGAACGTCGTCGAACAGGAGGCCGTCGAAAACCCCTTCGGCCTGAAAGGCGCGTGGCTGGCAGCCGACTGGGTCAAGCGCGGCACCCTCATCATCCTGGTGATCATGTCGATGGCGAGCTGGTACGTCATCTTCGTGAAGCTGTTCGAGCAGCGATCCATGCTCAAGAGTGGCCGCAAGTCGGCCGACTCTTTCTGGAAGGCCGGCAGCGTGAAGCAGGGTCTGACCACGCTCGAAGAGGGGTCGGCCTTCCGCTACATTGCCGACCAGGGTATCAAGGCGGCCGACCACCACGAAGGCACGATGGTCGAAGTCATCGACAAGAACACCTGGATCGGCATGTCGGTCGACCGGGCCGTCGGCAACGTGCAGGACCGGCTGAGCAACGGCATGGCGATCCTGGCCACGGTGGGTTCCACCTCGCCGTTCATCGGCCTGTTCGGCACCACCTGGGGCATCTACGAGGCGCTGGTGAAGATCGGTCTGAGCGGTCAGGCGTCGATCGACAAGGTGGCTGGCCCCGTGGGTGCCGCCCTGATCCTCACCGCCGTGGGCCTGGCGGTCGCGGTGCCTGCGGTGATCGGCTACAACTGGCTTCTGCGCCGCAACAAGACCGTGCTCAGCGAAACCCGCGCATTTGCCGGCGACCTGCAGAACGTGCTGCTGTCGGGCAAGCGTTGATGCCCGCCGTTCGCGAGCAAAAGAGGTAACGCCATGGCCATGCAAGCCAGTTCGTCAGAAGGCGAAGAGGACTTCAACAACACCATCAACACCACCCCCATGGTGGACGTCATGCTGGTGTTGCTCATCATCTTCATGATCACGGTGCCCGTGATCACCCAGACGATCCCGCTCGAACTGCCCAAGGAACGCAACCTGCCCACCATCACCAAGCCCGAGAACATCGTGCTGGCGGTGGATCGCGACGGTGGCGTCTATTGGGGTACCGAGCGGGTGGAAAACGAAGCACTGGTCGAACGACTCAAGCTGGTTGCGGTGCAAGAGCCGCAGCCCGAGGTTCACATCCGTGGCGACCTCGAGGTGCGCTACGAATCCGTCGGTCGTGTCGTGGTGGCTTGCCAGCGCGCCGGCATCTTCAAGGTGGGCTTCATCACCGAACCGCCGGCTCGGCAGTGACCACTGAAATGCACACCCAGACGCACAGGATCCTGAGGACCCCCCCATGGGAATGAATGTAGGCTCGTCGAGCGGCGAAGACGAAGTGATGGTCGAGATCAACACCACGCCCCTGATCGACGTGATGCTGGTGCTGCTCATCATGTTCATCATCACCATCCCGATCCAGACCCACGCGGTGAAGATGAACATGCCGGTGCCGAACAACGCGGCACCACCGCCGATCCCGCCTGAGATCGTGCGCATCGACCTTGATTTCGACGGCACCATCGGCTGGAACGGGGAAATCATCCCCGACCGCAACACGCTAGAAGCGCGCCTGCAGGCCCTGGCCCAGATGCCCGACCAGCCTGAAGTGCACCTGCGCCCGAACAAGCTGGTCACCTACAAATACGTGGCGATGGTGATGGCTTCCGCCCAGCGCCTGGGTGTGACGAAAATCGGCATTGTCGGCAACGAACAGTTCCTCAATTGAGCATGAAGTACGCAAACGCCTGGCGCGCCTTCGGCTTAGCCCTCGCGGCGGCCGGTCTGATCCACAGCGCCCAGGCGCAAGGCCTGCGGCCCGAAGTCGGCAAACCGCTGCAGCAGGCCGGCGAGTTGCTGAAAGCCGGAAAAGCCCGGGAAGCCCTGGCCAAGGTGCGTGAGGCCGAAGCCGTGGGTGGAAAGTCGGCTGCCGAGCAACTGACCATCGACCGCATGAAAGCCGCGGCAGCGCAGCGGGCCGGCGACATGGGCCTGGCAATCCAGGCGCTCGAAAGCATTCACGGACGGGTCGGTGGCAGTGAGCAGGGGCAGCTTGCCGAACAGATTGCCGCAGCCTATGCGCAGCAGCGCAACAACGCCAAGGCGGCGCAGTGGGTCGAGAAGGCCATCGCTTCGGGCAACACCGGCAGCGGCATTCGCCAGTTGCAGAGCTACCTTCAGGGCGCGACCGGTGACTTTGCAGCGGTGGCCCGCGAGGCCGCCGCCGCCGTTGCCGCTGCCGAACAGGCTGGCCGTCGTCCGGCCGAGGGCGATTTGCTGCGTCTGGCCGACGCGCAGCAGCGGCTGAACAACCTGGCCGGGTACGGCAACACGCTGGAAAAGCTGTTGCTGAACTACCCGAAGAAGGACTACTGGAGCGCCTACCTGGCGCGCCTGCCGCGCAAGGCCGGCTTTTCGAGCCGCTACGAACTGGATGTATGGCGTCTGCGCTTTGCCAGCGACACGCTGTCCAAGCCAGAGGAATACATGGAAATGGCGCAGCTGGCACTTCAGGCTGGCCATCCGGCTGAAGGGCGGCGCGTCGCCGAGCAGGGTTTCAAGCTGGGTGTGCTGGGCACCGGTGCCGAAGCGGGGCGTCATCAACGGCTGCGCGACCTGGCGATCAGGCAGGAAGAATCGGTCAAGGCCGGCCTGAGCGCCCGCGCCAGCGAAGCCGCCAAGCAAGTCGAGGGCGATGCCCTGGTCAACATCGGCTACGCGTTCGTCACGATCGGCGACGTCGATCAAGGCCTCAAGTTCATCGAGCAGGGCATTGCCAAGGGCAAGCTGAAGCGGCCTGACGAGGCGAAGCTGCGGCTGGGCATGGCGCAGCTTCAGTCTGCTGCCACCAGGGCCAAAGCCACGGCCACGTTGCGCAGCGTCAGGGGAACGGAAGGCACGGCCGACATCGCTCGCCTTTGGCTGGTAGCCGGCAACTCCTGAAGCCTGCGAACGGGCGGCGCGCGCTCAAGAAGGCCTCGGGAAGTCTCCAACCCGCCTGGGCGAGCCGACATGTGGCGCAGAGTCATCTACCTGTGCAGCGCCGCTGGCGCTGTGATCGGGGCCCTTTACGGCTATGGGTTCGGGCAGCAGATCAGCGGCCCCGGGCTTGGCGTGCTGGTCGGCTTGAATGCCGGCGTTTTCGGTGCCTTGCTGGTGGGCATGGTTCTGGAGCGGCTGTTTCGGTCCATTGCACCGCAGGATCAGCGTTCAACGGCTGACCCCGACTGACTCAGCGCGAATGCGTCATCGGGCTCGTCGCATGTCCTGGGTGCCAGGACAACAGACGGGCCCGCTTTTCACTTGCGCTTACGGCGAACCTGCTCCAGCAGCCACAAAGCGACGAACAGGACCCAGACCAGCAGCAGCAGGTGGTAAATCTTCATGCGTTTTCCTTGGTTTCGGTGGATGGGATGGACAGCGTGACAGATACAGCAGTGCCGGATTTCAGCCCGGTTGGCAATCTACCGCAAGCTATTCCGCTTGATCAGCGGTGACATCCCGAGCAAGGTGACCAACAGCAGCAACACTTCGAGCAAATACACCGCGCCGTAGCCCGCCGCGCGGCCGCCGACCGCCGCAACGGCGTCGGCCAGAACCCCGCCGGCAGCCACGGCCACCCCGGCTGCCGTGGCCTGAACGGCACCCCAGGCGCCCAGCGCCAGGCCGATCTGGTCTCGCGGCGCGCTGTTCATCGTGGCTGTCAGGGTGCCATGACTGAACAGTCCGCCCGCCAGGCCGATCATGAACACGCCGGTCACGAAAGCCGGCACCGAGCCCATCGGTGCAGACAGCGCAACCAGAAGGAAGGCTGGCACGCCCAGGGTCGCACCGATCGACGCCATGCGCATGGCGTCCTGGCCTCTGCCGAGTACGACCGAAGCCACCGCGAACCCGATGAGGCCGCCCGCGGCCAGCGTCGCGGTGAGCAGCGTGGTTTGTCCCACCGACATGCCCAGCACCTGCCCGCCATAAGGTTCGAGCAGCACGTCCTGCATGGCGAAGGCCAGCGTTCCCAGGCCGATGCAGGTCAGCCGCCGGCGGGCCGACGGCCCCTGCAGCAGCTGTCTCCAGGCGGCTCTGAAGTCGGGTTCAGCACGCACTGCCGTCGGGGCCTGGCGATGCCGGGGTTCCTGCTTCCACAGCGAAATCGCGTTGAGCACCAGCGTCGCGACCGCGGCGCCCTGGATCACCTGGACCAGCCGTGCTGGGCTGAAGTCCTGCAGCGCCCAGCCGAAGATGAGGGCACTGACGATCGTGCCCAGCAACAGCATCACGTACATCAGGCCGACGACGCGGGGCTGCGCGGCTTCGGGTGCGAGGTCGGTGGTCAGCGCCAGGCCAGCGGTCTGTGTCGTGTGCAGGCCAGCGCCCACCAGCAGGAAAGCCAGACCGGCGCCCAGTTGGCCGACCCAGGCCGGCCACTGCGAGGCATTGCCTCCGCCTGACAGCACGAGCACGGCAAAAGGCATGATGGCCAGGCCGCCGAACTGGATCATCGTGCCCATCCAGATGTAGGGCACCCGCTTCCAACCCAGGGCCGAGCGGTGGTTGTCGGAACGGAAACCGACCAAGGCGCGGAACGGCGCATACAACACCGGCAGCGCAATCATCACGGCCACCAGGAACGCGGGAACACCGAGTTCGACGATCATCACCCGGTTCAGCGTGCCGACCAGCAGCACCAGGGCCATGCCCACCGAAACCTGGAACAACGACAGCCGGAGCAGTCGGCCCAGCGGCAGTTCAGGTGTGGCGGCGTCGGCGAACGGCAGGAACCGCGGACCCAGACCGGCCCAGGTCTGCACGAGCTTGCGGCTGACGGATCGGGACATGGTGGGGTACTGCGTTGCGGAACACGAATGCGGGGTCTTCAGCGCCTCTCCGACCTTGGGTCGGCAAGGCTCAAAACGAAAGCGGGCCATGGGTGGCACACAGCCGCCCACGGCCCGGCGCAGCCGAGCGGGCCGCGGTGCCTATTTCGGCGCTTCAGCCGGCATGGCCGGTGCCGCCGCAACGGCCTTGGTTCCGCCGTTCAGGTACTTGGGGATCCAGGTGGTGTGCGTCAGCAGCGCCGCGTGCACCGCGAACGAGCCGATCGCCACAGCGGCCAGCATGATCGGGATGCCCACGGAGGGCTTCACCACACACCAAATTTTTCCGTAGATCATGGTGAGCTCCTGCTTACTTCAACCAGGGGGAATAGATGTACGCCAGCAGGTGTGCCAGCGCAGCGATCATTCCGAAGATCTGCGTGCCCTGGATCAGATGACGGTGCACTTCCTCGGATTCGGCCTCGGTCAAACCGGTGGGCCAGACCTTGTTCGGGTCAGACATGGAGAACTCCTGAGTGGACTTCTTTTCTCGTGCGAAACCCACACGCGGGTACTACGTTTGGCATGTGTCATTTTTGCTTGACACCTGTAAATGTCAAGCGGGAAACACACTATGAAGCGGAAATGACACGCGCTACCGGTTCCGATCAACCCCAGCCCCCGGTCAGAATCGCTCCATGAAGCCTCCTGCGCCGCCGTTCCTGCTGTCACTGGGCGATGGCGTGCATGCCATCGACACTGGCTTTCACCGCGATCGGTTCGACGCCGCCTATCTGGTCGTCGACCAGGGCCGCGCCGCCTTCATCGACACCGGAACACACTTCGCCGTGCCCCGGCTGCTGGCGGCGCTGGACGCGCTGGAACTGGACCGGAGCGCCGTCGACTGGGTCATTCCCACTCACGTTCACCTGGATCACGCGGGCGGCGTCGGCAGCCTGATGGAGCAGTTGCCACACGCACAGGCCCTGATCCATCCGCGAGGCGTGCGTCATCTGGTCGATCCGGCCATGCTGTGGCGCAGTGCCACTTCCGTGTACGGCGCCCAGGAGATGGCGCAGTCCTACGGCCAGGTCGTGCCGGTGCCCGCGGCGCGGGTGGTCGAGAGCTTCGACGAGATGACCCTGCCCCTGGGCGGACGCGGCCTGCGGCTGATCGACACACCCGGCCACGCCCGCCACCACCATTGCATCTGGGACCCGATCAGCCGGGGGTGGTTCACGGGCGACACCTTCGGTCTGAGCTACCGCGAGTTCGACGGCCCGGCTGGTGCCTGGCTGCTTCCCAGCGTCACGCCCGTTCAGTTCGATCCGCCCGCGCTGGCCACCACCATCGACCGGTTGATGGCCGCCGAACCGCAGTGCATGTACCTGACTCACTTCGGCCGGGTGCAGGGCATCCCCCGGCTGGCCAGGCTGTTCCGCGAGCAACTGGCGCAGATGGTGGCGCTGGGCCACAGCCTGCGGGATGTGCCAGATCGCCACGCCCGGCTGAAGGCGGGCTTGCTGGACATCCACCAGGCCAGCCTGCATGCCGAAGCCTGCACCGTCACTGCGGCAGAAGCCGCAGCCCTGCTGGCGCTGGACATCGAGCTCAACGCCCAGGGGATGGGCATCTGGCTGAACCGCACGACACGGCCTTGACCGGCAAATGCGCACACAAGCGGGCTCTCTTCGAGACTTACGGATGGCACCGAAATGCCGATAGTGATGGAGTCGCCGAAAACCCAGTCACCCAGGGCATCAGCCATCCATGCGCATCAACCAACCTGTCCTCGATCAGGAATTCGCATTCCCACCTGGCGAAACCCTGGTCTCGACCACCGACCTGAAGGGGCGCATCACCCATTGCAATGCCGCCTTCGTCGCGATGAGCGGCTTCACGAAGGAAGAACTGCTGGGCCAGCCGCACAACATCGTGCGTCACCCTGACATGCCCGAAGAGGCTTATCGGGACATGTGGCAGACGATTGCCAGCGGCACACCCTGGTCGGCACCGGTGAAGAACCGCCGCAAGGACGGAAAGTACTACTGGGTGATGGCGAACGTCACGCCCCTGATGAGCGGCGATGCGCCCATCGGCTACATGTCGGTGCGCACCCAGCCCAGCCGCGCGCAGGTGGATGCAGCCGAGCAGCTTTACGCCAGGATGCGCCAGGAAAAGGCCGCCGGCAGGCAGATCACCTTCCTCGACCAGGGCGAGGTCGACGACCGCACAGCCGCGGCGCGTTTCAAGCGCGCCACCCGGCTGGGCCTGCGGGGTCGCATGGCCTTGGTGGTGGGTGGCGTCGCCGGGCTGTGCGCAGGTGTCACGGCCTGGGTGAGCGGCACGCCCCTGGCCAGCGCCGCGTTTGCAGCCGACGTGGGCATCTCGGCCGCGCTGGGAGCCATGGTGGGCGGCTGGTGGCTCAGCCGCATGGCCGTCGGGCCGCTGCAAGGCCTGGTCCGTTCAGCGAACCGCATGGCCGCCGGCGATCTGACGCTCAGCATCGAGCCAGGCGGGCGCGACACCCTCGGCCAACTCGCCAAGGCCCTGGCCCAGCTCAATGTGAATCTGCGCTCGATCGTGCGCGACGCACGCAACGAAGTGCACCAGATGCGCGACGCCACGCGCGAAATCGCGGCCGGCAACCAGGACCTGTCGGCCCGCACCGAGTCGCAGGCGGCCAGCCTGCAGGAAACGGCCTCGTCGATGGAGCAGATCACCAGCACGGTGCGCAACAGCGCCAGCTCGGCGCAGCAGGCGGCCCTGCTCGCCGGCGAAGCCAGCGCGGTGACCCAGCGCGGCAGCGAGGCCATCAACGAAGTGACGCGCACCATGCACGTCATCAGCGACTCGTCGCGACGCATCGGCGAGATCATCGGCACGATCGACAGCATCGCCTTCCAGACCAATATCCTGGCGCTGAACGCCGCTGTCGAAGCCGCACGTGCCGGCGAGCAGGGGCGCGGCTTCGCGGTCGTGGCCAGCGAGGTTCGCAGCCTGGCCCAGCGCACCACGGCGGCGGCACGCGAGATCAAGCAGCTGATCGAGGACTCGGCGCAGAAGGTCGATGCCGGCAACCGGCTGACCGAGCAGGCGCAGAAGACGATGGCGGGCGCCCTGGTCACTGTGCAGCGGGTCTCGCACGTCATCGAGGAGATCAGCACCGGTGCGAAGGAACAGCTCACCGGCATCTCTCAGGTGAACGAGGCGGTCTCGCAGATGGATTCGATCACCCAGCAGAACGCGGCGCTGGTCGAGCAGATCGCGGCTTCGGCCGTGCAATTGACATCGCAGGCGGCAGCGGTGTCGGAATCGGTGCAGGTCTTCAAGCTCGACACCACCCCTGCCGCGGTGCCCGACGCCGTGGACTTGCGCAGGCGGTCCGCCTTGGCGAGGGCCACAGCCCGCCACACCGAACCCGCCTGAGGCTGCGCGGCGCACGACCGAGACAGGGGATCGTGCCCTGCGCCTTCGCCACAAACCTGAACGATGCGCCTAAACTGCGGCGCATGCGGGAACCCGAAATCGCGGATCAAGCCCTGACACGGTCGCTAGGCCTGGCGGCCGCCGCAATGCTGGCCGCCTGTGGCGGTGGCGAGTCCGGCGACCCCGCCCGCGCTTTCGGCGACAACCCGTCTGCAGCGCAATCGCGCCCCGATTTGTTGCCGGGCGCCTTGGCGGCCGGCCGCGCCCGCCCGCTGGCGGCGCAAGACTTCCGCGTCCCCACACCCGACGAACTGTTCGCGTTCGCCGAGCGGCAGTACGCACAGTTCTTCCCCACGCCCCAGGTCAACCAGGTCTGGGACGGCATCGTCTATCGCTACTACGCCGGCACCGGCAACTACGTGGGCGTGCTGAACGGCATGGTGCTGATCCTCGGCCCCTTGTCCGACAACACCCTGGCCACGGTGGGCAGCCTGCAGGACTTCGCCGCAGCCGTCTTCGCCACGGCCCCGGTCCGCACGCCCCAGTCGGATGCCGACGCCGCCCGCCTGCTCTTGCAGGCGCAGTTTTCGGCCAGCCCGACCGAGATCGCCGAGGTACGCGCACTCGGTTACGAACGCTGGCTCGACGCCCAGCTGGCCCTGCCGAACAGCCAGAGCGGCTGCGACTGGCTGGCCAGCAGAGGCTACGACCGGATCGACACGAACGAGCTGTTCTTCGCCCAGGGCACCCAGGTCCACATGATCTGGTATCAGCTCTTCCAGTCGCCCGACGCCGTGCGCAGGCGCTGGGCGCTGGCGCTGTCGGAAATCTTCGTGGTGTCCTGGCGCGGCATCAAGGACGTGATGAACTGGGACAACTTCGCGATCGCGGAGTACTGGGACCTGCTGTGCCGTCATGGCCTGGGCAACTACCGCGAGCTGATCGCGGCGCTGACGCTGAACCCGGCCATGGGCGCCTTCCTCAGCACCCGCGGCAATGCCCGCGAAGACCCGGCCACTGGTCGTCTGCCCGACGAGAACTACGCGCGCGAACTCATGCAGCTGTTCACCATCGGACTGGTGCAGCTCAATCCCGACGGCACACCCCGGCTCGGCGCCGACGGCCGCCCCATCGAAAGCTACACCGCCGACGATGTCAGCCAGCTGGCGCGCGTGTTCACCGGCTACGACCACGACTACTCGGCCGGCTGGTTCACCAACCCGGCACCGCCGCATCAGCGCGTGGCGAACGTGCAGGCCTCGCGCAGGCCGATGGTCGTCGACGAGAGCAAGCATTCCACCCTGCCGAAGAGCTTCCTGGGCGTCACCATCCCGGCCAGCACGCCAGCCGCGGCCTCGCTGGCCATCGCCCTGGATACGCTGTTCAACCACCCCAACACCGGTCCCTTCCTGGCGCGCCAGTTCATCCAGCGGCTGGTCACAGGCAACCCCAGCCCGGCCTACGTGGCGCGGGTGGCCAGCGCCTTCGCCAACAACGGCCGCGGCGTGCGGGGCGACCTGCGCGCGGTGCTCAAGGCCGTGCTGCTGGACGACGAGGCACGCGGTGCGGCCAGCCTGGCCGCGCCCGGGTTCGGCAAGTTGCGCGAGCCGATGATGCGCCTGGCGCAGTGGGGCCGCACCTTCAGGCTGCGGTCGCTGAAGGGCAGCTGGAAGGCCAACTTCGGACCCTGGAACCCCAGCCGCGACCTGGGCCAGTACCCGCTGGACCCGCCCTCGGTGTTCAGCTTCTTCAGGCCCGGGTATGTGCCCCCAGGCACCCCGATGGCCCAGAGCGGTGCCACGGCGCCGGAATTCCAGATCGTCAACGAGACGACGGTGGCAACCTGGGCCAACACCCTGATCGACATCGTCTACAACGGGCTGTGGGTGTCGTCCCCCGAAGTGGCCTACTTCGACGGCCCTTCGCCCACCGACGGCCACGACATCGTGCCCGACTACAGCGCCGAGATCGCGTTGATCACCGACCCGGTGGCCCTGGTGCAGCGCCTGAACCTGCTGCTGTGCGCCGGCCAGTTGTCGGCGGGCATGGTCGATCTGATCGTCCAATCACTGCGCGCCGATGGCATCCGCGCCGATTCGAACGACGACTTCAAGCGCATCCACGTGGCGCGTGCCATTGTCTTCGTGATGTGCTGCCCAGAGTACCTGGTTCAACGCTGAAGAAGGCAGTCGCGATGCACCCCCTGGACCCGGACACCCACACCCGCCGCGCCTTCCTGCAGCGGGCCGGGCAGCTGGCCCTGGCCGGCACGGCTGCACCGCTGGCGCTGAACCTGGCCGCCTTCGGCGAAGCCGCCGCCTTCAACGCCACCGACTACAAGGCCCTGGTCTGCGTCTTCCTGTTCGGCGGCAACGACTATGCCAACACCGTGGTGCCTTTCGACGAGGCCAGCCATGCCGTGTATGCGCAGATCCGCGGCGCGGGCTCGGGTGGTCGGCTGGCGATCGCGCGCGAAGCGCTGGCCGCCACCGAGCTCAAGCCCGCACAGCCCCTGGCCGCGGGCCTGCGCTATGCGCTGGCCCCCGAGATGCCCGAAATGGCGGCGATGTTCAACCAGGGCCGGATGGCGGTGCAGCTGAACGTGGGCCCGCTGGTGATGCCCTTGACGCGCCAGCAATACGAGGCGCGTGTGCTGGCGCAGCCGCCCAAGCTGTTCTCGCACAACGACCAGCAGTCGCTGTGGCAGGCGCAGGGTGCCGAAGGCTCCACCCGCGGCTGGGGCGGCAACATCGGCGACCTGGCACTGGCGGCCAACGGCCAGTCGATGTTCACCTGCATCTCGGTCAGCGGCAACGCCGTGTTCCTGTCGGGCCAGAACGCGCTGCAGTACCAGTGCAGCCGCGCCGGCGCGGTCAGCATCGAGGCCGTGCGCGGCAGTTCCTGGGGCCAGTTCTTCTGGGACCCGTCCATGCGCGCCGGCTTCGAGCAGATGCTGCAGCGCACGCAGACGCACGCGCTGGCCGAGGCCTATGCCGCCGTCACCCGGCGCAGCCTGGCGGCCGAACAGCGGGTCACTGCCGCGATTGCGCCAGCCCAGCTGGCCACGCCGTTTGCGCCAGGCAACAGCCTGGCCGAGCAGTTGAAGATGGTGGCGCGGCTGATCGCCGGGCGCAACGCACTGGGAGTGAAGCGTCAGGTGTTTTTCGTGTCACTGGATGGCTTCGACGTGCACGACAACATGGCCACGCGCCAGCCCGCACTGCTGCGCCGGCTGAGCCAGGCCCTGGGCGCGTTCGACGCTGCGATGGGTGAACTGGGCCTGCGCAACCAGGTCACCACCTTCACCGCCTCGGACTTCGGCCGCACCCTCAGCGTCAACGGCGACGGCACCGACCACGGCTGGGGCGGCCACCAGTTCATGCTGGGCGGCGCCGTCAGGGGCCAGGCCTTCTACGGCCGGCCCGCGCCGCTGTCGCTGGGCCAGACCGGGGCGCCGCAAGACCAGTGGCATGTCGGCCAGGGCCGGCTTTTGCCCAGTACCTCGGTCGACCAGTTCGGGGCCACGCTGGCGCGCTGGTTCGGCGCCAGCCCCGACGAACAGCACCTGGTGCTGCCCAACCTGCGCCACTTCGGCGAACGCGGCGGAAGACCCGACTACCCGACCGACCTGGGCTTCATGGCGGCCTGAACCGGCCGCTAAACTTTGCCTGAACGGGCATCAGGCCCGGCACAAGGAAAGAGATGCACCAAGGCGTGAACTTCGGCCTGCAGGGCCGCGTGGTGGTGGTGACCGGCGGTGCCCAGGGCATAGGCGAAGCCTGCGCGCGGCGGCTGGCGCGCGATGGCGCCGCGGTGGCGGTGTGGGACCTGGCCGACACCCAGGCCCAGGCCCTGATGGCCGAGCTGCAGGCCGCCGGTCATCGCGCCACCTACACGCATTGCAACGTTGCGAACAAGGCCGAGGTCGACGCCGCGCTGGCGGCCACGCTCGAGGCCTTCGGCCATGTCGACGGCCTCGTCAACAACGCCGGCATCTTCAAGGCCGCGGAGTTCCTGGACATCACCGAAGCCGACTGGGACGCGGTGATCGCCGTCAACCTGAAGGGCAGCTTCCTCGTCGGCCAGGCGCTGGCCCGGGCGATGGTGGCCAACCCCGACCTGCCCGGCCGCCGCCGCGGCAGCATCGTCAACATGAGCTCGGTCAACGGCACCCTGGCCATTCCCAGCATCGCCAGCTACAACGCCAGCAAGGGTGCCATCAACCAGCTCACGCGCGTGATGGCGCTTTCGCTGGCCGACCGGGGCGTGCGCGTCAACGCGGTGGCCCCGGGCACCATCGCCACCGAACTGGCGCAGAAGGCGGTGTTGACCAGCGACGAGGCCAAGGCCCGCATCATGAGCCGGACACCGATGAAGCGGCTGGGCGAGCCGCACGAGATCGCCGACACCGTGGCCTACCTGCTGAGCGACGCGGCGAGCTACGTCACCGGCGAAGTCGTCGTCGTCGACGGCGGGCGCATGACCCTGAACTACACCGTGCCGGCCTGAGCGCAAACGCCCAGGCGGCTGACCGCCACCACCGGCTCGACTTGCTGCAATTGCCCATGTACCTGCCCAAGCACTTCGAACAGAACGACCCTGCGGCGCTGGCGGCGCTGATGCAGGCCTACCCGCTGGCCGCCCTGGTCAGCGTGGGCGAAGACGGCGTCACCGCCGACCATGTGCCGCTCGAATACGACGCCAGTGCCGGCCCGCACGGGACCCTGCGCGGCCACGTGGCACGGGCCAACCCGCTGTGGCGCCGGGCCGCCGGCCAGCCGGTGCTGGCCATCTTCCGCGGCGAAGAAGCCTACGTCACGCCGAGCTGGTACCCCAGCAAGGCGGCCACGCACCAGGTCGTGCCCACCTGGAACTATGCGGTGGTGCATGCCCACGGACCCTTGCGCGTGGTGGAAGACGCCCCCTGGCTGCATGCGCTGGTCACGCGCCTGACAGGGCACTTCGAGACCCCGCGCGAAACGCCCTGGGCCGTCAGCGACGCGCCCGAGGCCTTCGTGCAGACAATGCTGCGCGCCATCGTCGGCATCGAACTCCCGGTCGAGCGCCTGGTGGGCAAATGGAAACTCAGCCAGAACCGCCACGCAGCCGATCGCCAGGGCGTGCACGACGGCCTGATGCAGGGCGATGCCGCGGCACAGGCTGCGGCCCGGCGCATGCGCAGCGTCGAACCGGCGGGCTGAAGCGGCGGATCGAAACGCCCGCGCTGGGGCGGGCCGGCCTCTGCGGCGTCAGCCGTCGTCAGCCGCGCAATGCGCTCGCGGCCTTTGCCAGCGCCGTGATCCGGCCCCAGTCGCCCGCGTCCACGGCATCCTGCGGCGTCAGCCAGGAACCGCCGCAGACCTTGACGTTCGACAAACCCAGGAACTGCGGCGCGGTCTCGGGCGTGATACCGCCCGTAGGGCAGAACACGACATCGGGGAACGGGCCGGCCAGGGCTTTCAGCAAGGGCACGCCGCCGGCGGCCGTGGCCGGGAAAAACTTCAGGAAGTCATAGCCCGCGGCATTTGCCGACATCACCTCGCTGGCCGTGGCCACGCCCGGCAACAGCGGCAGGCCCAGGTTGCGGCAGGCATGCCCGATGTCCGACAGATAGCCCGGGCTGACGCCAAAGCGGCAGCCGGCGTCTTTCGCGGCCTCGGCGTCGGCCACCGAACGGATGGTGCCAGCGCCGACGATGGCCTCGGGAACCTCGCGCACGATGGCTGCCATGCAGGCCAGCGCCACGGGTGTGCGCAGCGTCACTTCCAGCACCCGTACGCCCCCGGCCACCAGCGCCCGCGCCAGCGGCACGGCATCGGCCAAGCGGTGCAGCACGATGACCGGAATGACCGGGCCTTGGGCCGCCAGCTCCAGCGGGTTCATGGGGGGCAGGTGGTTCATGGCGCAGGTCCGGTTCGAAGTGATTGGCGTTGGACGGTGGGTCGTCGACGGCGTCGCATAGGCTACAGCCAGGTGATGGCGCCTTCCTCGGCGCTGCGCACATTGCGGCGCATGCCGCCGAAAAGTTCGCGGCCCAGGTCATGGGCATTGACCTCGGCCTGATCGTCCTGCAGTAGGGTTGGAACACGCGCCGCCCACTCGGTGGCGTCGACCAGCGCATTCAGCGTGCCGGCCACGGCGTCCATGCGGATCAGGTCGCCGTCGCGCACGCGGGCCAGCGGCCCGCCGGCCAGCGCCTCGGGGCTGACGTGGATGGCGGCTGGCACCTTGCCGCTGGCCCCGCTCATGCGGCCGTCGGTGACCAGCGCGACGCGAAAGCCCTTGCCCTGCAGCACGGCCAGCGGTGGCGTCAGCTTGTGCAGTTCGGGCATGCCGTTGGCGTGGGGGCCCTGGAATCGAACCACGGCCACGAAGTCACGGTCCAGTTCGCCGGCCTTGAAGGCCTGCTGCAGGGCTTCCTGGGTTTCGAAGACACGGGCCGGCGCCTCGATGATGTGCCGGTCTTCGGGAACGGCCGAGGTCTTGATGACGGCACGGCCCAGGTTGCCCTGCAGCAGCCGCAGCCCGCCGCTGTCAGAAAACGGCTCGGCTGCGTGCCGCACGATGCTGCTGTCGCCGCTGGCCTGGGGCAGGGCCGACCAGCGCAGGGCCTGGCCATCCAGCATCGGCAGCTGCGTGAAGGCGCGCATGCCACCGGCGTCGACCGTGGCCACGTCGGGGTGCAGGCAGCCGCTGTCCAGCAGTTCGCGCAGCACGAAGCCCGGGCCACCGGCGGCCTGGAACTGATTCACGTCGGCGCTGCCGTTCGGGTAGACCCGGGCCAGCAGGGGCACGCCGGCCGAGAGGTCGGCGAAGTCGGTCCAGTCGATCAGGATACCGGCCGAGCGCGCCACCGCCACCCAGTGGATCAGGTGATTGGTGCTGCCGCCCGTGGCCAGCAGGGCCACCATCGCGTTGACGATGACCCGTTCATCGACGAGCTGGCCGATGGGCGTGTAGCGCGGCCCGCGACTCGTGATGCCCAGCACCGTGGCCACGGCCTGGCGCGTCAAGGCCTCGCGCAATTCGGCATGCGGGTGGACGAAGGCACTGCCCGGCACGTGCAGGCCCATGGCCTCGAGCAGCATCTGGTTGCTGTTGGCGGTGCCGTAGAAGGTGCAGGTGCCGGGGCCATGGTAGGCGGCGCTTTCGGCTTCGAGCAGCTTTTCGCGGCCGACCAGGCCTTGCGCGGCCTGCTCGCGCACCTTGGCCTTGTCGTTGTTCGACAGACCGCTGCTCATCGGCCCGGCCGGCACGAACACACAGGGCAGATGGCCGAAATGCAAGGCGCCGATCAGCAAGCCCGGCACGATCTTGTCGCACACGCCCAGCAGCAGCGCAGCGTCGAAGACATCGTGCGTCAGCGCAATCGCCGTGGCCATGGCGATGGTGTCGCGGCTGAACAGGCTGAGTTCCATGCCCGGCAAGCCCTGCGTGACGCCGTCGCACATGGCCGGCACGCCGCCGGCCACCTGCACCGTGGCACCCAGGCGCCTGGCCTCGTCGCGGATGACGGCCGGGAAACCCTCGTAGGGCTGGTGGGCCGAGAGCATGTCGTTGTAGGCGGTGACGACAGCGATGTGCGGCGCCTTCTCGGCCACGACGCGGAACTTGTCGGCACCGGGCAAGGCGGCGAAGGCATGGGCAACGTTGGCGCAGCCCATGCGTTCGGCACCTGGCGGACGCTGCGCCAGCCGCGTGATGCGGGCCAGGTACGGGCCCCGCGTGCCGGAACTGCGCTCGCGAATTCGGGCGGTGACGTCGATGAGCACGGACTTCATGGGCGGCCTTGTTCAGTGGATCAGGGCGGCAACGCGCAGGCCCTGTAACTGCACTCTCCATTATCGTGAAACCGAGTTACATGGTCAATTTGCCGCAGGCCCGGGTCTTTTCGGCGTGGCATGCTCCAGGCCCATGGTCGACTTCCACACTGGCACCATCGACCCGACATTGGTCGTGAAGTGTCCCGCTGCCGCCTTGCACGAGTTGCGCCAGCACCCGCTGTGGTCTTCAGCGCGCGAACGCTGGGTCTTCGGCTATGCCTCGTTGATCTGGCGCCCCGAGTTCGACGCCGCCGAACACCGCCCTGCGCTGGTGCGTGGCTGGCACCGTGCGCTGCGCATGCGTTCGCGTGTCAATCGCGGCACGCCGCAGCAGCCGGGTCTGGTCTTTGCCCTGCTGCCGGGCGGCGCCTGCCGCGGGGTGGTGTACCGGATGCGGCCCGAACAGGCCGACCTGGAGATCGAGCGACTGTGGGCGCGGGAGATGCCTACCGGGGTCTACGACCCCCGGCTGCTGAGTTGCCGGACCCCGCAGGGCACGGTGACGGCCCTGGCCTTCACCCTCAGCCGCCGCAGCGAGAGTTGCCTGGCCCGACTGCCCGACGAAGAGATGCTGCACATCCTGCGCCACGCGCGCGGGCGCTATGGCAGCACGCTGGACTACCTGGCCCGCACCGCCAGCGCCCTGCGTGAACAGGGTCTGCAAGACCGCGAGGTCGAACGTCTGATGGGGCTGGCCCGGGCCCATGGCCTGGTGCCGACGCCCGAAAGCAACAGCGCCGGCGTGCCGGTCAGCCGCGGAGCACAGCGGCCGAGCGCAGGTTAGCAAGGTCGGTGGCAGTGTCGATGTCGAGCAGCACGCCCTCGTCGTCGACCTCTTCGCCGTGGGCCGGGTAGCGCAGCACCACCCGCCTGGCGCCGTCATCGCCGTTCAACATGACGAGTTCTGAATACAACTCGGCGGAAAATCCGACGGGATGTCCTCTTTTGCCGCGGTATTGGGCATAAACCACGGGATGCATTTCAAGCGCGCGGGCCACTGCCAGCAAGGTGCCCGGGCGAACCAGCGGCATGTCGGCCGGCAAGATCAGCCAACCGGGCGCGCCGGAACGCTCCCCGACGCCGCAGGAGATGCTGTGGCCCATGCCCCGCGCCGCCTGCTCGGCCGTGACGACGACGATGTCGCGCAGCGCCAACTGGCGCGCAGCCACAGGCGCCAGCGCAGCGGTGGTGACCACGACCACCGGCAACTGGCTCTCGATGGCGTTGCGCAGGGTGCTGCCGAGCACGGTAGACGCACCGAAGCCCTGCACCAGCTTGTGCTCGTCCCCGCCGAAGCGGGTACCGCTGCCTGCGGCCAGGACGACGATGGTGGGGCGAAAACGCATGCTGGGGAACGACCGTGAACCGACAACCGAATGTATTGCTGCAGCGCAGCGAACCTGACGCCAGAGGATGCTGATGAAGCCCTGCAGCAGGTACTGGGACCATCACTTACGGCGAACCACCTAAGGGCGAGTCCCGACACGGGGTTCCTATACTGGACACATGACTGAAACAACCCGCATTGCCGACCTGCGCAAGAGCTACGAGCGCGACGAACTCGACGAGAGCGCATCGGCCGCCGACCCGCTGCAGCAGTTCCAGACCTGGTTCGACCAGGCGCTGAAGGCAGAACTGCCCGAACCCAACGCGATGACCCTGGCCACCGTGGCCGCAGACGGGCGGCCGTCGACCCGGGTCGTACTGATCAAGGGCTTCGATGCCCGCGGCTTGGTCTGGTACACAAACTACAGCAGCCGCAAGGGCCAGGAACTGGAACACCAGCCCTGGGCCGCACTCCAGTTCCACTGGGTGGAACTGGAGCGGGTGGTGCGCATCGAGGGCCGGGTCGAGAAGGTCTCCGGCACGGAATCCGACGCCTACTACGCCAGCCGCCCGCTCGATTCGCGCCTGGGTGCCTGGGCCAGCCCGCAAAGCCAGGTGATCGCGTCGCGCACGGTGCTCGTCACCGCGGCGGCGCAAGCCGCCGCCAGGCACCTGCTGAGCCCGCCCAGGCCGCCGCATTGGGGCGGCTACCGGCTGCAGCCCGATCGCTGGGAGTTCTGGCAGGGCCGCAAAAGCCGCCTGCATGACCGCCTGCGCTACCGGCTGGAAGGCAGCGCCTGGGTGCGCGAGCGACTGGCGCCCTGAAGCAGCCCGCATCGCGGCCGGCGGTTGCCGCAGCGGGCAAGGTGGGCTCGGGGCGCCTGCTCAGGCCCCGGCTGCGGCGCCAGGCACGGCCGGCAGCCCGCGCAGCACGCGCTGCGGGAACGGAATCTCCACGCCCAGTTCGTCGAACAACCGCAGGATCGCGAGGTTGACGTCGCTGCGCACGTTGCCCTGTCCATTTTCAGGATCGGCAATCCAGAAGCCGATGGTCAACTCCAGACCGTCGGCCGCGAAATTCGTCAGCAGGACGCCGGGCCCAGGGTCGGCAATCACGCGCGGCACATTGCGCACGGTCTGGGCAAGGCGTGGCATCAACACCTCCACATCGGTGCCGTAAGCCACCTGCACGATCGTGTTCAACGCCAGCCGGGAATCGGCCAGCGAGGCGTTTTCCACGCGCTGGGTGATCATCATCTCGTTCGGCACGATCGATTCGCGCCCGTTGATGGCGCGGATGACGGTGAAACGCGTGCTGATGTCGGTGATGCGGCCTTCGAAGTTGTCGACCTTGACGATGTCGCCGATGCGCATGCTGCGCTCGGCCAGGATGACGAAGCCGCTGACGTAGTTGGCCGCCAGCTTCTGCAGACCCAGGCCGATGCCCACGCCCAGCGCCCCGCCCAGCACGCTCAGCGCCGTCAGGTCGATGCCCGCCGCCGACAGCGCGAACATCAGGCCCACCACCAGCAAGAAGGCACGCAGGAAGTTCGCGGCCATCTTGCGGATCGACAGGTTGTCGGTGGCGCCCTGCAACAGCTTGGCTTCCAGCGCTGAAGACACCCACAGCGCAGCCACCAGCACCAGCACCGCGCTGATCACGCCTTCCAGCAGGTCGCGCACCGTCACCTGCGCACCACCGATCTTCCAGGTGATGGCGTCCAGTTCGTTCAGCACCAGGGGCAGGATGCCAGTGATCCACAGCACCACCGCCACCCAGGCGATCCAGGACACGCTGCGCTCGACGATGCGCATCACGCCCGAAGTCGGGAACAGGCGGTGGAGCACGCGCACCACCAGCCGGATGACGACCAGCGAAGTCAGGATCGGCAGCACCACCCGGAACACCGTGATCGGCACTTCCAGCGGCGGCAGCGACAGCAGCCAGCGCGCCAGCAGTGCCAGCAGCAGCGCCAGCACCGGGAACAGCACGCCGCCGACAACGCCTTCGCCGAACCAGATCGACGCCGGCTGCGGTTCGGGCCCGCGGATCAACCGCACCAGGGTCCAGGCCAGGCCCAGGCAGCCGACCAGCACGCCCATCTCCAGCAGCGCGGCCGGCTGCAGCAGGGCCTGGGCGAAGCTGAAAAGGTCTTGCGCGAGCATCAGGCTACGTCGGCCAGCACACGCAGGTGTGCGGCCACGCTGCGCGCCAGCGCGCTGAGGTGGTAGCCGCCTTCCAGGCAACTGACGATTCGGCCCTGCGAGTGGCGCGCGGCCAGGTCGACCAGGCGCTGCGTCATCCACTCGTAATCGGCCTCGACCAGGCCCATCTGGCCGAGCTCGTCTTCGCGGTGGGCGTCGAAGCCGGCGCTGATGAACACCATCTCGGGCCTGAATTCCTCGAGTGCGGGCATCCACATCGCGTCGATGGTGTCGCGCACCGCCGGACCCCGGGTGTAGGGTGGCACCGGCACGTTGACCATGTTCGTGCCCTTGGGCACGGCGCCGCTGTAAGGGTAGAGCGGATGCTGGAAGAAGCTGCACATCAGCACGCGCTCGTCGCCGGCGATGATGTCTTCGGTGCCGTTGCCGTGGTGCACGTCGAAGTCGATGATGGCCACGCGCTCCAGGCCGTGTTCGTCGAGCGCATGGCGCGCGGCGATGGCCACGTTGTTGAAGAAGCAAAAGCCCATGGTCTGGTCGCGCGTGGCGTGGTGGCCGGGCGGGCGCACGGCACAGAAGGCGTTGCGCGCGCGGCCGGCCAGCACGTCGTCGGTGGCGGCCACGGCCGCCCCTGCCGCATGCAGCGCGGCGGCCAGGGTGCCTGGGCAGGCAATCGTGTCGGGGTCCATGGCCTTGCTTTGGCCGCCGTCGCGCACCCGTTCGAGCAGGTCGGACACCTCGGCCACGTAACCCGAAGTGTGCGCACGGCCGATCTGCTTCGGGGTGGCCGGCGGCGCTTCACGGAAATCGAGCGCCACGTCCAGCCCGGTGGCCAGCAGGTGGTCGTGGATCGCGTCCAGCCTTTGGGGGCATTCCGGGTGGCCCTCGCCCATGTCGTGCAGACGACAGGCGGGATGGCTGTAGAAGGCAGTGCTCATCGGGTGATCAGGGGCTGGGCAGTTCGGGTATGGTCCCATGCATGGACATGTCTCTTGCGCGCCAGCTTGCAAAACTGGTCGATCAGATTAGCACGATCGTCGTCGGCAAACGCTCCCAGGTCGAGGACAGCATGGCCTGCCTGCTGGCCGGCGGCCATCTGCTGATCGAGGACGTTCCCGGCGTCGGCAAGACGACGCTGGCCCACACCCTGGCCATCAGCCTTGGGCTGCGCTTCTCGCGGGTGCAATTCACTGCCGACCTGATGCCCAGCGACCTGATCGGCGTCAGCGTGTTCGAACGCGCCGCCGACAAGTTCGTCTTCCACCCCGGCCCGGTGTTCAGCCAGGTGTTGCTGGCCGACGAGATCAACCGCGCCGGGCCGAAGACGCAGAGTGCGCTGCTCGAGGCGATGGAAGAGCAGCAGGTGTCGGTGGAAAACGAGACCCGGCCGCTGCCCCGGCCCTTCTTCGTCATCGCCACGCAGAACCCCAGCGACCAACTCGGCACCTATCCGCTGCCGGAAAGCCAGCTCGACCGCTTCCTGCTGCGCATCACCCTGGGCTACCCCGACCGCGCGTCGGAACGCCTGCTGCTGGCCGGCACCGACCGCCGCCACGCCGCGCAGCAGCTGCAGCCGGTGATGCGCCCGGGCGAACTCGAGGCCGCGCAGGCTGCGGTGCTGCAGATCCGCGCCAGCGACCCGCTGCTCGACTACCTGCAGAACCTGATCGCCGCCACGCGCAGCGGCAGCTGGTTCACCGAGGGCCTGTCGCCGCGGGCCGGCATCGCGGTGCTGCGCGCGGCCAAGGCGCGGGCACTGATGGCCGGGCGCGACTACGTGGCGCCCGACGACGTGCAGGCCATCCTGCCGCAGGCCATCGCCCACCGCCTGACGCCCGTGCCCGGCAGCGGCCGTGGCCCGGTCGAGCAGGTGCGTGCGATGGTCGAAGCCACCCCGATCCCGTGACGGCGCGGGCTGCGGTGGGCGGTGGTTCGCCGCGCGCGCGCATCGGCCAGTGGCTGCAGGCGCGCTTGCCGGTCAGCGACACCCAGAAGCTGACGCAGCGCAACGTGTACATCCTGCCCACGCGTTCGGGCCTGGCCTTTGCGCTGACCCTGGTGGTGATGCTGCTGGCCGCCATCAATTACCAGCTGAACCTTGGCTTTGCGCTGACCTTCCTGCTGGCAGGTGCCGGCATCGTGTCGATGCACATGACCCACAACACCCTGCGCGGGCTCACCCTGCACCTGCGCCCGCCGCGGCCGGTGTTCGCAGGCGACGCCGCCTCGCTGGAAGTGGTGCTGACCAACCCCGGCAACACCCGGCATGCGCTGGGCCTGCGCCTGCAGCAGGCAGCGGCCGGCACCGCCGTCTGGTGCGATGTGCCGGGGCAGGGTCAGCAGATCGCCCATCTCAGCATCCAGCCCGCCCACCGTGGCTGGCACACCGTGCCGACACTGGTGATCGAGTCGGTGTTCCCCTTCGGCCTGTTCAGGGCCTGGTCGGTCTGGCGACCGGAGTCGCGGGTGCTGGCCTGGCCCACGCCGGAAACGCCGCCGCCGCCGCTGCCCGCCACCGCCGGCAGCCGCGGCGACGAACAGGCCGCACGCCGCGGCGAGGGCGGTGAACTCGACGGCGTGCGGCCCTGGCGCCGTGGCGACACCATGCGCCAGGTGGTTTGGAAGAAGGTGGCGCGCAGTGGCGAACTCGTCAGCCGCGAGACCAGCCACGCCGCTGCGCGCGAACTCTGGCTGCGCTGGGGCGACACCCAGCTGGGTGGCACCGAAGCCCGCTTGTCGCGCCTGGCCGCCTGGGTCCTGGCCGCAGAACGCGAAGGCCTGGCCAGCGGCCTGACACTGCCAGGCCGCGAACTGCCGCCCGGCCTGGGCGAAGCCCACCGCCGCGCCGCGCTGGACCTGCTGGGGCAGTGGCAATGAACACTGCTGGGGAGACCCGCGCCGCCGATCCCGGCGCCGGGGTCGGGGTCGGGGTCGGAATCGGCCAGCGCTGGCGCGACAGCCTGCTGCCGCGGCGCCTGCCCCAGCACCTGCCGCGCGAAGCCCGCGACACGCTCTTCCACATCGTCGTCATCGCCTGGGCGATCCTGCCGCACCTGATGCACCTGCCGGTGTGGTGCGGCGTGATGGCCGGCGCCGTGCTGCTGTGGCGCGCGCGGCTGGCCTGGACCGCGTCCAGCCTGCCCAGCCGCTGGCTCGTCAGCGGGCTTCTGGTCGTGGCCACGGCGTTGACGCTGTGGGGCGAACGCGCCCTGCTCGGCAAGGAAGCCGGCGTCACGATGCTGGTGGTGCTGCTGACGCTGAAAACCCTGGAACTGCGCGCCCGGCGCGACGCGCTGGTGGTCTTCTTCCTCGGTTTCTTCCTCGTGCTGACGCACTTCCTGTATTCGCAGTCTCTGGTCACCGGGCTGTGGATGCTGGTGGCGGTGTGGGGCCTGCTGACGGCTCTGGTGCTGGCCCATATGCCGGTGGGCCGGCCGGCGCTGAAGTCCGCGGGCGCGGTGGCGGCCAAGGCGGCGCTGCTGGGCTTGCCGGTGATGGCGGTGCTGTTCATGCTGTTCCCGCGCATCGGGCCGCTGTGGGGCCTGCCGCAAGACGCCGCCGGCCGCACCGGCTTGTCGGGCACGCTGCGCATGGGCGGCGTGGCCGAGATCGCCAACGACGACAGCATCGCGCTGCGCGTGCGCTTCTTCGGCACGCCGCCGGCGCCGCAGCAGATGTACTTTCGCGGGCCGGTGCTGTCCAGCTTCGACGGCCGCGAATGGACACGTCTGCGGCCGACCTTCCCGGCGGCGCTGCGCCCGCGCGCCGACGTCGAGCTCATCGGGCAGCCGCTGCGCTACGAAATGACTGTCGAGCCCAGTCGCCTGCCCCTGCTGCCGCTGCTGGAACTGACCCCCGACCGCCCCGGCGCCGCGCCCGAGATTCCGGGCTGGATGCTGACATTGCGCCCCGACGTGCAATGGCAGGTGGATCGCCCGATCAGCGACCGGCTGCGCGTTTCGGCCAGCGCCTGGCTGCAGCATCGCCACGGCCCGCGCGAAGACATCATCGGCCTGCGCGACCTGGTGCAGCTGCCTGCCGGCTACAACCCACGCACCATGCAATGGGCCGCAGACCTGCGCGCCGCGCCCGGCATGATGGAGGCCGACGCACGCACCCTGGCCCAGGCCGTGATGCAGCACATCGCCACCGCCGGCTTCACCTACACGCTGGAGCCCGGCACCTATGGCCGCGACGCGGTCGACGAGTTCTGGTTCGACCGCAAGCTGGGCTTCTGCGAACACTTCGCTGCGTCCTTCGTCGTCGTCATGCGCGCGCTGGACGTGCCCGCGCGCATCGTCACCGGCTATCAGGGCACCGACCCCGAGCCCCAGGACGGCTACTGGATCGTGCGCCAGAGCAACGCCCACGCCTGGGCCGAATACTGGCAGCCGGGCGAAGGCTGGGTACGGGTGGACCCCACTGCGGCCGTTGCCCCCGACCGCGTCGAGATCGGCCGCAGCCTGCAGCCCGCGCCGGGTTTGGTGGCCGGGGCGATGCAGACTTTCAACCCGGCGCTCGCGGCCGAGCTGCGCGCCCAGTGGGAGGCCATCAACAACCGCTGGAACCAGTGGGTGCTGAACTATTCGCGGCAGCAGCAGTTCAACCTGCTCGAGAAGCTGGGCGTCGAGCGCCCGAGCTGGCAGGACCTGGCCACGACCCTGATCGGCCTGCTGTGCGCGGCCAGCCTGGCCGGCGCCGGCTGGGCCTGGTGGGACCGGCGCCGGCAAGACCCCTGGCAACGCCTGCAACGCCGCGTGCAGGCGCGCTTGCAGGCGCTGGGGGTGGACGTGCAAGCCCACCATGCGCCGCGTGAACGCGCGGCACGTGTGCGCGCCCGGCTCGGCGCCGCAGGCGAGGCCGCAGCCGCCCAGCTGGACCGGCTGGACGCGCTTCGCTACGACGCCACCGCAGCGCGCTCGGCGCGCTGGACCGGCCACCGCGCCTGGTGGCGTGAATTCCGCCAGCAACTGCCGAGCTGATGCCGAGCTGACGCCGTCGCACCCTGGGGCCGACCCCAGGGTGATGTAAGCCGTTGCAACTGCTTGCAGCTCACCCTGGTTGCTTTCCGAGCTTGCGGGGGCCGGTTGGCACTGGAACAGTGCCGATATCGCACTCACGACCCGGGACAACACCCATGGAAGCCCCGTCTGCCAGCACCGCCCGAGCCGCCACCGAACGTCTGAACCCGGCGCGCTTCGATGCCGGTGGCGACAACCCCGTGGCCAGCCCGGTCACTGGCGCCGACATCGTCGCTCGCCACACCGCAGGTCGCCGCGTCGACTTCGCAGCCATTGCCGCCGACCTGCGCCAGGAGATCCGCCAGCGCCCCGATGAGGCCACCCGGCTGACGCTGCAGGCGATGGAGGAGCTTGCAGCCGACGACCGAGATGAACTGGCGCATTCCTTCGTCGAAGCGCACAGCGACGCCGAGCTGCGCAGCCTGGGCGCCAGCGACGCCGGGCGCGGCGCGCTGGCGCTGGCGGTGAACGAGCTCGCCCGGGGCTCCGTCTACCGCGACGAAGCCGCGCAGGTGCGGCGCGTCGGCACGGCGCTGGACACCCGCATCGACGTTTCAGTCAATGCCGGCTGGAGCTGGGAACGTGTCTCGGGTGCCGTCCACACGGTGCTGGACCTGGCAGGCTTCATCCCGGGCCTGGGCGCCATCCCCGACCTGATCAACGCCGGGCTCTACGCCGTCGAAGGCGACATGGAAAACGCGGCCTTGTCGGGGGTGGCTGCCATACCGCTGTTCGGAGACGGCGCCAAGGGCGCGACCATGGCCGCCCGCGCCGGGCGCGAGGTGCTGCAGGCCGGGGCACGCCAGGGCGACGAGGCGCTGGGTGCAGGCAGCGTGCTGCTGCGCCAGGGCGACGAGGCATTGGACGCAGCACGGCGCGGCGCCGACACGCCCGGCGGGGTGAGCTTCGAAGCCACCTTGCGTGGCCAGCGCGTGACGCTGGAAGGCATCGAAATGCGCAGCGTCGACTACATGAGGCGCGACCGCGCCAGCTATGACGCCCTGCGCAGCGCTTTCGACAACGGCGTGCGCCGCGACTTCCTGCAGTCGCTGGCTGGCAGCCCCGAACACCTGGCCGCGCTGCGCCGGGCCGGGCTCGACGACACGGCCATCGAACGCCTGGCGCAGGGGCGCGTGCCGCAGGGCTGGCAGGTGCACCACAAGCTGCCGCTGGACGATGGCGGCACCAACGCCTTCGACAATCTGGTCCTGATTCGCAACGACCCGTATCACCTGGCTCTGAACAACGCCCAGCGGCAACTGGTCGGCGGCCTCGAACTCGGACAGACTGCGCGCGTGGACTGGCCGGTGGTGCCTGGCGTGGTCTACCCGCCACAATAAGGAGCCTGCAATGACCCTGGCGAGCATGACAACCGACCCCCTGGCCCTGATCCAGGCCGAGCAGCGGCGCGCCGGCGAGCGCGTGCACCCGGGTGCCAGCGCCGCGGCCTGTCAGGCCCTGAACGACGAAGTCCGGCGACGCCATGGCGTCGACCTGCCCGCCGGCTACCTGGCCTTCTTGCGCCGCAGCGACGGCCTGGACTTCAACGGCCTGGTGATCTACGACAGCGCCTCGACACCCGAACAGCCCCGCCACGGCTTCTGGCAAGGCCTGCTGTCAGCCAACGAAGCCTGGCGCGACGACCCTGCCCTGGCCGACTGGCTGGTGCTGGGCGACAACGACACCGAGCTGCTGGCCTGGCACCTGCCCAGCGGTGTGTTCAGCCGTCTGGACCGGGTGGGACTGGACCGCAGCACGAACTTCCCCAGCGTCGAGGCCCTGCTGGAAGCGGCATTGCAAGAGCGGCTCTGACCCGGCTTGGCCACGGCCTGCCCGCGCAGACCAGGGCGTGCAGGATTTGACGGACGCAGCCCGTTTGCCGGGCCCGCCTGTCCAGAAAGCAGACTGGCAGCTCCAGTGCAGTGCCTGAAGCGTCGAAGACCGGATCAAGCCCTTTCGGGCCTTCCGGTCACTTCGAAGCTTCTCCCGCTGCTGCATGAGCCCTCCAGTCCGCGTCGCCCTGCTCGGCTTTACCTCGTTCGAGCGCGAGCACATCGAACCAGCGCTGCGTGCGCCGCGCCGCCGCAAACCGGTCTACGAGGTGCGCGTGAACGACCTGGCAGCCTGCAATCTGGCGGTGGCCGACGCTGACCATGAAGCCGCCATCATCCAGGTGTTGCACCAGAAGCGCCTGGCCAGCACGGTGATGGTGGGCAGCGCTCAGCACCCGGGCGCGGGCGCACAGCTGCCCCGCCCCATCCATCTGCCCAGCCTGCTGCTGGCCCTGGACGAACTGGTCGGGCGCGCGCCGCCGATGTCGGCCGAAGTCCAGCACGTGCACGACATGCTGGCCAAGCTGATGGCTCGGCCGGCGCCGACCGGCGGCATGCCTTCGCTGGCCGCGCCTGCGGCCACGCCGGTCTGGCCGCTGCCCCAGCGCAGCGAACCTGATCCGCAACCGCACCGTGGCACCGCCCTGCTGGTGGACACCCGCGACGACAGCCTGAACTACCTGGCGCGAGCACTGGCGCCACTGGGGCTGGACGTGCAGCGCGTGGCCGGGGGTGGCGAAGCCCTGGAACGGCTGCAGCAGGACATCTTCGAATTCGTGTTCCTGGCGACAGGCGACTGCGCAGCAGACGAGGCCGACGCCATGGACGGCTTCCACACCTGCCGGCTGCTGCAGCGCATGCCCCCGGCGCAGCCGGTGGCGCCGCCGCCCACCCTGGTGCTGCTGCTGGCGGCCGATACGGGCGTGAACCGGCTGCGCGCCGAGCGCGCCGGCGCCGACGCCTGGCTCACGCCGCCCTGGTCGACAGAAGCCCTGCTCAAGATCGCCGACGAACGCGACCGCTGGTTGCGCCAGAGCGGCAAGCGCACCGGCTGAACGGAAGCCCTGCAGCTCGGCAGCCTGTCAGCCTGGCAGGCTGGCAGCGGCCGATAATCGGTTCATGCCTTTCCTTCCTGCGCGACGCCGCGCCCTGCTCGGCGCCCTGGCCGCCCTGCCCGCCCTGCCCTTTGCCGCAGTTTCGGCACCCGACCGGCCCCGTACCGGCCGACCGGCACCCGAAGCCGCCCGTTATGCCGACCACCCGGCCGCCATGGCCTTTGCCGACGCCGTGGCAGCGGCGCACGGCCTGGATGCGGGCTTGTTGCGCCGACAGATCGGCCAGGCCCGGCGCATCGACAGCGTGCGTCGGCTCATCATGCCGCCCCCGGCCGGCGTGGCGAAGAACTGGGCCGCCTACCGCGCCCGCTTCATCGAACCCCAGCGCGTGCAGGCCGGCCTGGCCTTTTGGCGCAGCCACGAACGCTGGCTGGAGCTGGCCGAGGAACGTTGGGGCGTGCCGCCCGAAATAGTCGTGTCCATCGTCGGCATCGAAACCTTCTACGGCCGGGTGATGGGCAACTTCCGCGTCATCGACGCCCTGGCCACGCTGGCCTTCGACTTCCCCACCGGCCGGCGCGACCGCAGCGCCTTCTTCCGCAGTGAACTCGAGGAACTCTTCGTTCTGGCACAGCGCGAAGGCAGCGACCCGCTGGCCGTGAAGGGTTCCTATGCCGGGGCGATGGGCCTGCCCCAGTTCATGCCCAGCAGCGTCAACCGCTACGCCGTGGACTTCGACGGCGACGGCCACATCGACCTGCATGCCAACGCCGCCGACGTGGTGGGCAGCGTCGCGCACTACCTGGCGGCCTTCGGCTGGCAGCGCGACATGCCCACGCACTACGGCGTGGCCGTGCCGGTGGACACGAGCGACCGCGCCGCACTGCTGGCCCCCGACATCCTGCCCACCTTCAGCGCTGCACAGTTCGCCGAACGTGGCGCACAACTCGACCCGGCTGGCCAGGCTCACGTCGGTCCGATGGCGCTGGTGGAACTGCAGAACGGGGCGCTGGCGCCCAGCTATGTGGCCGGCACCCAGAACTTCTACACCGTGACGCGCTACAACTGGAGCAGCTATTACGCGATGGCGGTGATCGACCTCGCGGCGGCGCTGAGGCGGGGGCGATAGTCCCCGCATCCCGCGACGGGATGCCCCGGCGGCCGGGTGCTATGGTCCGACGATGATCGACACCCTGCTGCTGGCCGCCGCGCGCATTGCCACCTTTGAACTCGACCGCGGGCTGACCAACGCCAGCGGCTTCTTCTTCGAACGCGACGACAGGCTGTTCCTGGTGACCAGCCGGCACGTGTTGATCGACGAGCCCTCCGGCCACCACCCGAACCGCATCGAGATCGAACTGCACACCGACGCCGCCGACCTGGGCCGTTCCACCGGCCTGTCGGTGATGCTGTTCCAGGACGGCAAGGCGCTGTGGCGCCAGGCGCGCGACGCCGGTGGCGACATCGACGTGGCGGTGATCGAGATCGATCGCAGCGCACTGCCGGTGGGCACGCTGCTGCACGCCTTCACGCCAGCCCACCTGCCCACCGCAGGCCCATCGGCGGGCAAGGGCATCGAGGTCGGCAGCGGCCTGCTGGTGGTGGGATTCCCTCTGGGCTTTCACGACACCCTGCATCACCTGCCCGTGGTTCGCCAGGCCGTGCTGGCCACCGGCTGGGGCCTGCGCTTCCAGGGCGAGGGCTACTTCCTCACCGATGCCCGCACGCACCGCGGTACCAGCGGCGCTCCGGTGGTGATGCGCAGCAGCGCAGCAGGGCCCGAACCGCTGCCCTGGAAACTGCTGGGCGTGCATTCCGGTCGGCTCGACATGAGCACCCGCGACAAGGTGCTGGACGAGTCGCTGGGCCTGAACGTGGCCTGGTATGCCGACATCCTGCTGACGTTGACCGAGCCCTTCGGCGCCAAGGCCGGAGTCCCGCCAGACCCGGCGCCGGCCATGGCGCCGCCCGGCAAAACCTGAACTGCAGCCGCGCGCGCCGAAGGCCGCTCAACGCTGCTGCAGCACCAGCTGGGTGTCCTGGCTGGTGAGGCGGCCACGCTCGACGGCAGCACGCCGGGCGGCGGCAACCGCGACCTGTACCGCGGCAACAGTGCGCGCCTGCTCGTCGACGGGCCGGCCACGTTCCGGGCCATGAAGGCTGCCATTGCGGCCGCGCGCCACCGCGTCCTGGTCGAGTTCTACAGCGTCGACGATCAGGGCGTGGCTGCGGAAATGGCGGCACTGCTGCGCCGCAAGGCGGCCGAGGGCGTGCACGTGGCCCTGCTCTACGACAGCATCGGTTCCATGGGCACCGACCCTGCCTTCTTCGACACGCTGCGACAAGCCGGCGTCGCCGTCTGCGAATTCAACCCGGTGAACCCGTTGAGCCGCCCCGGCCACTGGGGCCTCGTGCAGCGCAACCACCGCAAGATGGTGGCGGTGGACAGCGACGTCGCCCTGGTGCAGCATGCGGCCCGCTCCTATTGCGCGCAGCTGCTGCAGGCCGGCGTGAAAGTCCACGAAGTCGAGCACGCGGTGATCCACGCCAAGACCGCCGTCGTCGACAGCGTCTTTTCCAGCGTCGGGTCGAGTAACCTGGACTGGCGCAGCATTGTCGGCAACAACGAGATCGACGTCATCGTGCTCGGCGACGATTTCGGCGACGAGATGGAGGCCCTGTTCACCCAGGACGTGGCCAGCGCCCGCGCCATCGACCCCGACACCTGGAACGAGCGCGGCCTGGTTCAGCGCCTGCTGGAAAGCCTGGGAAGGTTGGCCGAACCCTTGCTGTGACGATCTGCCGGTCGGCGCCCGGGCTTGGCTACAGTGCGGGCCTGAAAGACACGATCTGGAATCCGATGTGCATCGGCTCGGCCCTCTGGCGCCGACATCTGGCCTTCAGGAACATGCTGCGTGCCGACGACGAGTTGTGGGGCCCCTGTGCAGCGCTCAAGACCGATCTGAAGCCACGTGATCTGCATGACAAGGCGGCCCACACAGAAGCCAAGGCGCCCTTCATCCTTCAGGTGCTGGCGGCCAGCGGCGAAGCCGGTTGACGCGAGGATGCCACGGGAATCGAAACCAAACAGGACCACAGGCCCGATGGACGGAGGCAACTGGAAAGAGATGTTCAACGCCGCCTGCGAAGGCGACGTCGAACTGCTGCGTTATCACGCGGCGCGCGGCGTGGACATCGATTACGCCCACCCGGAGTTCCTCTCGACGCCGCTGGTAGCCAGCATCCTGGCCGGGCAGGAGGCGTCGGCGATGCTGCTGCTGGACAGCGGCGCCAACCCGCATCTGCATTCCGAATTCGACGCGCTCACGCCGCTGGCGGCGGCAAGGCAGATGGGCCTGGTGCGGGTGCTGGCCCGGCTGAAGACCCTGGGCGCCGAAGCTTGATTGACCGCAGCGCCGAGGCAGCCGTTTCGGCGTCTGCACCGTCTTTGCCCAGGATGCCGACATCGAAAGGCACAGGCACGGAACGTCCGGCCAAGGCGTGGTGCTCCCGGTCAGGCTGGGGCCTGCCCGAACGCCGTTTCGGGATCAGTGGCCCGCGGACCTGACGCCCGCCCAGGGAGCGAGCACGTGCTCATTCCGGCCCTGTTCGTCTGCCGCACTGCGTTTCGGATGCGTTGCCCGCGTGGGCTGGCCGACCACGATCCAGTTGGCAAGCACTTCGCCTTCGCCGCAAAAAGCCGAGCTGACGGCGGGGTCGGACACGGAAGCCCCGCTCAATGCCTTGGCGCCGAAGCCCATCAAGTGCAGGGCGTTCAGGAAGTTCATCAGCGCTGCCCCGACGCTGAGCCACTGCTCGCGGGCGGGCACGTCGGGCACGTCGTGCCGGATGCGGGCCACGACAGCGACCAGGCCGGGGCCGTTGAAGGCGCGCGCCCGGGCTTTGCCCACCTCTTCGGCGCCGAGCTCGCGCTGGATCGCACCCAGAGCGAACAGCTCGGCCAATGCTGCACGCTGCAGGTCGTCGACCACGACAAAACGAAAAGGCCGCAACCCGCCATGGTCAGGAGCCCGCAGGGCCAGGTCGGCAGCACGTTGCCACTGGGCCCAGCTGGGGGGCGGTGGCGCCAGGAACTTCGGGCTGACCGAGTAGCGCAGTTCCAGCAGTTCCAGGGCGGCGGCGATCGCGCCATCTTGATCCTGATCGCCGACTTCCAAAGGTGTCTTCATGATGTGCTTCCAGCCAGCCGAACCGTCGCCCGCGCTCACCCGCGACGACCAGAATTCGGACACGCCCGGATTCGAAAATTGACTTCAGTCATTGGGATTTTGTCGTGCCCTCAGCCAGACTCCGCAGACCACTCATGCCAGCCCCTCTTCACGCCATGACCACGACCCCTGATCCGACCGACGCAGCCACCCCTGCGCCCCTGAGCGCCGAGACCGCCCGCGCCGAAGTGCTGAACGCGCTCAACGAACTGCTGGAAGCCGAACGGGCCGGCGCCCGCGTGGCCCTGGAAACCGGCCGCGACATCGACGCTGCCGACCTGGCCGCGCTGGTGCAGGACATCCACAAGGACGAAGTACGCTGGTGCGGCATGCTCATGCGCGCGATCCAGTCGCTGGACGCCACGCCCTCCAGCGTGACGGGCGCCTTCTGGGGCAAGGCGATGGCGATCCCCGATGTCGACGACCGGCTGAAATTCCTGAACCGAGGCCAGGCCTGGGTGGTGCGCAAACTCCAGGCGCTGATTCCCCGCATCGACGACGCCGCCATGCGCGCCGACCTGGAAAACATGCTGCAGGCCCACCAGGAGAACATCGGCCGGGTCGATGCCCGCTATGCACCGGAGCGGTCGGCACGCCCGGGATGACGCCTTGCGAAGGGCCTATTCGTTAGCTACACTAACGAGATGCAAGAAGCCCAGACCACGCTCGCTCACGACACCGCGCCTGACCACCAACCCCTGGTTCTGCAAGACGTTCAAGGTGCCGTGGCGACACTGACCCTGAACCGCCCGTCCAAGCGCAATGCCATCAGCCTGGCCATGGTGGGGGCGCTGGAACAAACCATTGGCCAGTTGCCCGACAGCGTGAAGGTGGTGATTCTGGCCGCGCGTGGCGAGAACTTCAGTGCCGGGCTCGATCTGGCCGAGATCCCCGACATGTCGGCGGCCGAAGGTGTGCACCACTCGCACGCCTGGTACCGGGTGTTCGAGCAGTTGCAGTTCGGCCGCGTCCCCGTCATCAGCGTGCTGCAGGGTGCGGTGGTGGGCGGCGGGCTGGAACTGGCGGCCTGTGCCCATGTGCGGGTAGCCGAAGAAAGCGCCTACTTCGGTTTGCCCGAAGGCACACGCGGCATTTTCCTGGGCGGCGGCGGCTCGGTCCGCGTGACCAAGCTCATCGGCTTTTCGCGCGTCACCGAAATGATGCTCACCGGCCGCACCTACAACGCCCACGAAGCCTTCCAGATCGGTCTGACGCATTACACCGTGGCCGCCGGTGCCGGCCTGGCGAAGGCGCAGGAACTGGCGCTGCGCATCGCCGGGAATGCACCGATGTCGAACTACGCCATCATGCGCACGCTGCCACTCATCGCAGAACAACCGATGAGCCACGGGCTGATGACGGAGTCGCTCATCGCCGCCATCACGCAGTCGGAACCCGAGGCCAAGGAACGTGTGCAGGCCTTCCTGGCCAAGCGCGCGGCCAAGGTCCAGCGCAGCAGCTGAACACCATGCAGGACACCGCGCACAAGGCCACGGATCACGCTGCCGCACCCTATCGGCCGGTGGCCTTCGGTCCTTACGAAGCCGAGATCCAGCCCTCGCCCGACGGCAGCTACAGACTGCAAGCGCAGCAGCCGCTGGCAGCCTACCCGCAACGTTTCACCGAACACCTGCTGCGCTGGGCAGCAGAGCGTCCGGAGCAGACCTTTCTGGCGCGGCGCAGCAGCGCGCCCGGCCGGCCCTGGCTGCGCCTGAGCTATGCGCAAACCCTGGGCCGCGTGCGCGCCTTGGGGCAGGCGCTGCTGGACCTGGGGCTGTCGGCCGAGCGCCCCCTGGTCATCCTGTCGGGCAACGAGTTCGAACACGCGCTCCTGACGCTGGCCGGGTTGCACGTGGGGGTGGCGGTGGCGCCTGTGTCGCCTTCTTATTCGCTGCTGGACCCCGCCGCAGCGCGCGTGGGGCATGCGGTGAAGCTGCTCACACCCGGGCTGGTGTATGCCGCCGACGGCGAGGCCTATGCCCGTGCCATCGCCCAGGCGGTGCCGGCCGATGTGCCGGTCGCGCTTGGCCAAGGCCAACTGCCAGCGGGCGCGGCGCATCGCACACTGGCTTTTGCTGCGCTGCAGGGCACAGCAGCCACCGCCGCCGTGGAAGCGGCACATGCGCGCGTGCAGGGCGACACGGTCGCCAAGTTCCTGTTCACCTCGGGTTCGACCAAGGCACCGAAGGCCGTGGTCAACACCCACCGCATGCTCTGCGCCAACCAGCAGATGTACGCCCAGTGCTACCCCTTCCTGCAAGACGTGCCACCGGTGCTGGTGGACTGGCTGCCCTGGCACCACACGGCGGGCGGCAATTCCAACCTGGGCCTGGTGCTGCGCAACGGCGGCACGATGTACATCGACGAAGGCAAGCCCACGCCCGAGGGCGCCGCGGAGACGGTGGCCAACCTGCGCGAGATCTCGCCCACCGCCATCTACACCGTTCCCAAGGGCCTGGAAGTGCTGGTCCAGCACCTGGAACACGACGAAGCGCTGCGCAACAACCTCTTTCGCGAACTGCGGCTGGTGTTTGCCGCCGGCGCGGCCATGCCGAACGCGGTGATCGAGGCCTTCGACCGCCTGGCGGTGCAAACCACCGGCTTTCGTGTGCCGATGACCATGGGCCTGGGCATGACCGAGACCGCACCCTTTGCCGTGTCACATCACCGCCCGGGCTGGCAGGCCGGCGTCATCGGCCTGCCGGCACCAGGCCTGCACCTGAAGCTGGCCCCGGTGGGCGACAAGCTGGAAGTGCGCTACCGCGGCCCCAGCATCACCCCGGCCTACTGGCGCCAGCCGGAACTGGCGGCCGAGACCTACGACGAAGAAGGCTTCCTGTGCAGCGGCGACGCGGCGGTCTTCATCGACCCGGCCCGGCCCGCCCGCGGCCTGAAGTTCGACGGCCGCATCGCCGAAGACTTCAAGCTCATCAGCGGCACCTGGGTCAGCGTCAGCAGTGTCCGGGCGCGTGCCATGGCGCAGGCCCAGCCGCATGTGCACGACGTGGTCGTGACCGGCGACAGCCGCGACTGGCTGGGCCTGCTGGTCTTCCTGGCACCTGGATCGCAAGCCGACGACCCGGCCGTTCAAGCCTGGGCGCAAGACTGGCTGGACGCCCTGGCCGCCACCGGCACGGGCAGTTCCAACCGCGTGCTGCGTGCACTGCTGATGACCGAGCCGCCCTCGGCCGCGCGCGGCGAACTCACCGACAAGGGCTCGCTGAACCAGCGCATGGTGCTGAAGAACCGGGCCGACCTGGTGCAGACGCTGTACGCTGATGCGGCAGCAACCGCAGCCCACCCGCACCTGCTCCAGGCGCGCTTGAAGAAGGTCTGATCCCATGGCACCCGACCGCCTGGCCGACATCGTCGCCATCGACATCCACACCCACGCCACCGTCAGCACGCGCAACCCCTTCGACGAAGTGGCCGACGCTTTCGACAAGGCCATGGCCGCGTACTTCAAGGAAGCGATGCCGCGGCTGACGATCGCCGAAACCGCCGATTTCTACCGCGCACGCAAGATGATCGCCGTCATCTTCACCGTCGACACCGAGCGCGCCAACGGGCAGATGCGCATCACCAACGAAGAGGTGGCCGAAGAGGTGGCGAAGAACGCCGACGTGTTGATCCCCTTTGCCAGCGTCGACCCGCTGCGCGGCAAGATGGGCGCGCGTGAAGTGCGCCGGCTCATCAAGGACCACAACGTGCGCGGCTTCAAGTTCCACCCCTCGGGGCAGGAGTTCTTTCCGCACGACCGCGCCTGCTACGACGTCTACGAAGCCATTGCCGAAGCCGGCCTGCCCGCCATCTTCCACAGCGGCCAGACCGGCCTGGGCGCGGGCATGCGCGGCGGCGGCGGCGTGCGCCTGAAGTACAGCGACCCGATGTTCCTGGACGACGTGGCGGTCGACTTCCCCGACATGCCCATCGTCATCGCCCACCCCAGCTTCCCCTGGCAGGAAAACGCCCTGGCCGTGGCCACGCACAAGCCCAACGTGTGGATCGACCTGTCGGGCTGGAGCCCGAAGTACTTCCCCGAGATCCTCGTCAAGTACACCAACGGCCTGCTGAAGAAGAAGATGCTCTTCGGCTCGGACTTTCCCGCGCTCACGCCCGAGCGCTGGATTGCCGACGCCGAGAAATGCGGTATCCGCCCCGAAGTGATGCCGCTCATCCTGAAGGACAACGCCATGCGGCTGCTTCGGCTGGACGAAGACCCGGTCTTCGGCCGTTATGCCCGCCTCGCGCCGCCGGCCAGCGGCTGCTGCTGAACCCCGCTTTTCGCGAGACCCGACACCATGAACATCGAAGGATTGGCCGCCATCGTCACCGGCGGTGGCTCGGGCCTGGGCGAGGCCACGGCCCGCGCGCTGGCCGCGGCCGGGGCCCGCGTGGCCGTGCTCGACATCAACCTGGCCGCGGCGCAGGCCGTGGCCGAAAGCATCGGCGGCCTGGCCCTGGCCTGCGATGTGGCCGACGCCGAAGGCGCGGCCGCCGCCGTGGCTGCCGCCGAGCAGCAGCACGGCGTGGCCCGCGTGCTGATGAACGTGGCCGGCATCGGCACGGCCAGGCGCATCGTCGGCCGTGACGGGCAGCCCGCACCGCTGGCCGACTTCGAACGCGTGATCCGCATCAACCTGCTGGGCACCTACAACCTGTGCCGCCTGGCAGCAGCGCGCATGGCGGCAACCGAACCCGTGAACGCCGACGGCGAACGTGGCGTGATCGTCAACACCGCCTCGGTGGCAGCCTTCGACGGGCAGGTGGGGCAGGAAGCCTATGCCGCCAGCAAGGGCGGCGTCGCCGCGATGACGCTGCCGATGGCGCGCGACCTGGCCCAGCACGGCGTGCGCGTGTGCACCATCGCGCCCGGCATCTTCGCTACGCCGCTGCTGCTGCAGCTGCCCGAAGCGGTGCAGCACAGCCTGGCCGACAGCATCCCTTTCCCCAAGCGGCTGGGCGCGCCGGCAGAGTTTGCCGAACTGGCGCTGCACATCGCACGGAACGCGGCGCTGAACGGCGAGGTCATCCGGCTGGACGGCGCGCTGCGCATGGCACCGCGCTGAAGCGTCCCCACACAAGGCCGCTGCCGGCCGCCTTCACCCGCGGCCGCCAAGCGCCTACAGGTCCAGCACCAACCGTGCGCTGTGCGACCTGGCGCAGCAGGGCAGGCACAGGTCGTTGGCCGCCTGTTCGTCGGCCGTGAGGTACTGGTCGCGGTGCTCGGGCGTGCCTTCGAGCACGCGCGTGATGCAAGTGCCGCAGATGCCCTGTTCGCAGGACGTGGCCACGAACACGCCGGCCTCTGCCAGCGCCTGCGTGATGGCGGTGCCCACAGGCACCATCACCACCTGCCCGCTGCTGGCCAGCTGCACCTCGAAGGGCCGTTCACCCGCAGCCACGGCTACTGGTGCCGCACCGAAGTATTCGCAGTGCAGCTGCGCTTCGGCCCAGCCCAGGCCACGGGCCGTGTCCAGCACGGCCTGGATGTAGCCCTGGGGCCCGCACACATACAGGTGCCGGCCCGGCGCCGGGGCTGCGAGCACGGCCGGCAGGTCCAGGCGCTGCGCTGGCGGGCCGTCGTCCAGGTGCAGGTGCACCCGGGCGGCGTAGGGCGCTGCGGCCAGCGCGTCGGCAAAGGCCGTGCGGGCGCGTGAACGCGCGGCGTAGTGAAGATCGAAGGCCTCGCCGCGCGCGTGCAGGGCCTCGGCCATGGCCAGCATGGGCGTGACGCCGATGCCGCCGGCCAGCAACAGGTGGCTGCGCGCTCCAGCGGCCAGCGGAAAGCTGTTGCGCGGCGGGCTGATGGCCAGCACCGTGCCTTCGTGCACCTGCTCGTGCATGGCCTGCGAGCCGCCGCGCGACTGCGGCTCGCGCAGCACCGCCACCTGGTAGCGCTGCGTCTGCCCGGGCCGGTTGCACAGCGAATACTGGCGCACCAGGCCACCGGGCAGGTGCACGTCCACGTGCGCGCCGGCATCGAAGGCCGGCAGCGGCCCGCCGCCGGCGGCAACGAACTCGAAGCTGCTGATGCCCTGGGCTTCCTGCCTGCGACTGGCCACGCGCACCTGCAGCAGGGGCTGCACACCAGCCGGGGTCATGGTCGCGCTGCCGCGGCAGGGGCTGCGGCGGCTGCGCCCAACGCCGCGGCAGGTGCTGCGGCGGCCAAGGCCTGCTCGGCGGCCAGCAGCCGGTCGATGATGCGCCGCGCCTGCACGCCGCCCGCGTCGGTGTTCAGGCCCAGCAGCTTGCGCGTGGGGTGCAGCAGGTGGTTGCGCTGCTGCTGCTCCAGCATCTGCAGGTCTTCGGCGAAGATCTTCCCCTGCCCCTCGCGGATGCTGGCCGTCAGTGCCGCGTCGTGCGGCTTGAAGTTGCGGGCCATGCCCCAGAAGTACCAGATGCTGTGCTCGGTCTCGGGGGTGATGAAGTCCACCACGATGCTGCCGGCCTTCTTGTCGGCCGGCGCGTCGATGCCGCCGTGCCCGGCATGGGCCACGCCCACTTCGATCATCACGTGGCTGGGCGGCGTGAAGTGGCACACCTGCCAGCGGTCCACCGGCACGTCGTCGGCCAGGCCGTTGCTGCGCAGCGCCATGCGCCAGAAGGGCGGCGCCGGGATGTCGTGCATGTAGCGGCTGGTGATGACCTGATCGCCCTCGACCTTGGTGACGGGCGCGATCTCGTCGATCTCGGCCTGGCCGATGCTGTCGGCATGCACATAGGTCTCGTGCGTCAGGTCCATCAGGTTGTCGACCATGAGCCGGTAGTCGCAGCCGATGTGATAGAGCCCGCCGCCATAGGCCCATTCCGGGTTGTCGGCCCAGAACAGGTCGGGCAGCAAGGACGGGTCGGCCAGGGCTGCGTCACCCGGCCAGACCCAGATGAAGCCATGCCTTTCCACCACCGGGTAGGCCGCGATGGGTGCGAAGCCCCGCACGCGCTGGCCGGGCATGGCCACGGTCCTGCCGTCGCAGCCCATCTGCAGGCCGTGGTAACCGCAGACTAGCCTGCCGTCCACCACACGCCCCAGCGACAAGGGCGCGCCGCGGTGCGGGCACCAGTCTTCGAGTGCCGCCACCTGGCCATCTGCACCGCGGAAGAAGACCATCTGGCGCCCGCAGATCTTGCGCCCGAAAGGCTTGTCGGCGACGTCGCCAGCCGTGGCGGCGACATACCAGGTGTTCAAGGGGAACATCGCAGACTCTCGATCGTTTGGCTTTGCATTGGATCCAATGTTAGCCTCGCCTATCACCAAGGACAAGTCTCGAAGCATTTTTTGGATCCAATCGAAGATTCCAAAGGCCATCCTGGCAGCGTCGTCGCGACACTGCGGCAGTACATCGTCAGCGGTCGCCTGGCAGCAGGCGAACGGCTGGCCGAGATTCCCGTGGCGCTTTCGCTGGGCGTGTCGCGCACGCCTGTGCGTCTGGCGTTTCGCGCACTGGCACAGGAAGGCTTGCTGGCACTCGCGGGCAAGCGGGGCTATGTGGTGCGCCGCTTTTCCGACGCCGACGTGCGCGCCGCCATCGAGGTGCGCGGTGTGCTCGAAGGCCTGGCAGCGCGCCACCTCGCCGAACGCGGCCTGCCCGACGAGGTACGCGCCACGCTGACGCAATGCCTGGCCGATGGCGAGGCCCTTCTGGCCAAGGGTCACCTGGTGGATGCCGACGTGGCCGGCTGGAGCGCACTGAACCTGCGCTTCCACAACGCGCTGATCGAGTCGCACCCAAGCCCGGTGATTGCCGAAGCCATCGCGCGCAACAACCACCTGCCTTTTGCTTCAGCCGACTCCATTGCCTTGAACCGCGACGCCCTGCCAGCGGAATTCCGGAAGCTGCAAGTGGCCCAGTTGCAGCATCGGCTGGTGTTCGACGCGCTGGTGCGTGGCGAATCGGCACGCGTGGAGATGCTGATGCGGGAACACGCCTGGGTGGGCCTGCGTTATGCCGAACTGCTGGCCGCTGCGGCCCTGGGCCCCGGCAGCGACCCGCCGGACCCGGACCGTGCCGACAGCGGGCCGGCACCTCGTCGGCCAGCACCGCGGCGCGGGCGGCGACCCGCTCGAAGCGGGACTTCCTAGAATGGGGTGGATGTCCAAGGTCAAGATTTCATCGCCCGCCAAGGCCGCCCCGGACACCCGGATCACGCGTCCCGCACTGAAAACCGCCAAGCAGGCCCGCCGCGCGCCGCCGTCCACCGACTCTCTGGACCCCTTCGACCTGCGCCAGGACTCGCTGGGCTACCTGCTGCGGCGCGCGCAGATGCACGCCTACAGCATGTTCTTCGAGATGCTGGGGCCGCTGGAGCTTTCGCCGGCTCGTCTGACCGCGCTGTCGGTCATTGCCGGGGAATCCAGCATCAACCAGGTCACCCTGGCCAAGCGCCTGAACGTGGCCGGCCCCAGCGTGATGAAGCTGATCGACGCGCTGGAAGGATCAGGCTTCATCCGCCGCATGGAAGTGGCCAGCGACCGCCGGCAGTATTCGCTGGTCCTGACGGCATCGGGCCGCGCCATCATGCAGACCGTGCAGGAACGCCATGCGGCTTATGAAGAACGGCTCTCCAGCCCGCTGACGGCCGCGGAGCGCGAACAGCTGATGGGATTGCTCAAGCGCATGCTCGGCTGAGCCTGGCGCGGCCCTGGCCGGCCAGGGCCGCGGCGACCGCTCATTCCGGTCGGCGTCGGGTGCGCCTTGCCGCCGCCGAAGGGACCCGACGGGTCGCAGCGGCAGCAGCCTTCGCTGCACCCTCGGCGCTCCCTGGCAGCGATGCCAGCCGGTAGGCCAGCTTCGCGCGCGAGATGCCCAGCAGCCGCGCCGCCGCCGACAGATTGCCCTGGGCGCGCTGCACGGCCTGCGAGATCAGCTCGCGTTCGATGTCGGGCAGGCGCACGCCACCGGTCACGCTGTCGGCCAGTCGGTCGAGCAGGGGCACCGCCGGGGCGGGTTCTTCCTCGCGTTCTTCCAGCCCACCCGGCTTCAGGCCCCCCAGCCTCGACAGGCCCAGCAGCATGTCGGCGCCCAGCTGCTCGCGCCGCAGCAGGTGCGGCAGGTCGATGACACCGCCGTCCTCGGCGCTGATGACGCCGCGCTCGACCATGTTCTGCAGTTCGCGGATGTTCCCCGGGAAGCCATAGCCCAGCAGCGTCTTCACCGCACGTGGCGCATAGCCCGCCACCTTGCGCCCGTGCACGCGGGCGTAATGCTGCAGGAAGTGGCTCATCAGCAGCGGGATGTCTTCGCGCCTTTCGCGCAGCGGCGGCAGGTGGATGGGGTAGACGTCCAGGCGGTAGAGCAGGTCTTCGCGGAACTGCCCGGCCTTCACCGCAGCCCGCAGGTCGACATTGGTGGCGGCGATCACGCGAACGTCGACCTTGATGGTGCTCGTGCCGCCCACGCGTTCGATCTCGCCTTGCTGCAGGGCGCGCAGCAGCTTGCCCTGGCTGGTGAGGCTGAGCGTGCCGATCTCGTCCAGGAACAGGGAGCCCTTGTCGGCACGCTCGAAGCGCCCCGGGCGCGAGACACTGGCACCGGTGAACGCACCACGTTCGACGCCGAAGAGTTCGCTCTCGATCAGCGTTTCCGGCACCGCCGCGCAGTTCACGGCGACGAAGGCCTCATTGCAGCGCGGGCTGATGCGGTGCAGCATGCTGGCGAACATCTCCTTGCCCACGCCAGACTCGCCTGTGAAGAGCACCGTCGCCTTGGTCGGGGCCACCCGGTGCAGCATGTGGCAGGCGGCCTTGAAGGCCGACGACACACCGACCATCTGGTCGCTGGCTTCCGATGCCAGGGCCCCGCTGCCCAGCACCGCCTGTGGCTGGGGCGGCGCCGCGCCCTGCGCCGGGAAGTCGTGCGTGTGCAGGTAGCGCAGGTCTTCGCTGACATCGCCCCAGGCTTCGGCGGTCTTGCCCACCACCAGACATTGGCTGCTGCCCGTGGTGCGGCATTCGACCTCGCGAAAGATCACCAGCCTTCCCATCATCCCCGTGACATAGCCGCTGGCGTAGCCGGTCTGCATCCAGCAGGCGGGTTCGGTTCCAGGCCCATAGGCGCTGATGTGTTCGTCGTCCTCCATCGAATGCTCCATCAGGAACTCGCCGAAGTAGTGGCCGCGCTCTGGATCGATCTCGAAGGCGACCGGCACCACGCGCACCACGCCTTCCAGCGCGTGCAGGCGGGTGCCGGCCATGAAGGCCGCCACCACTTCGGCGTCGGGCCAGCGCTCGCGCACCAGTTGCGCGTCGCGCGCACCCGACTCGTAGCCAGCGCGCGTGAGCAGGCCGCGCGCGCGCTCCAGGCCCAGGGCGTCGATCAGCTCCCGGCGCAGGCTGCCGAAGGAACGGGTATGCATCAGCATCATGCGCTGGTCGTTCAGCCAGATACGGCCGTCACCGGGGCTGAAGAACAGGCATTCGGTGATGTCTTCCAGGCGCGGCTGTTCAGCCGCCGCGCCAGGCATGGGGTCGCCCCGGCGCATCAAGGCGCCGGTACGGCGGGCGGCTTCGGCCAGGGAGATGCGTGGCTGTGTGGTCTTCATGATTTCAGCGTAACTTGACAGGGCTTCCCACGACCGGGCATGGGCTTGCCCAGCCTGGATTGCAGCACCCGCGGGGGCTGGCCGGAACCAGCGGAAACCGGCATGGACAGGCCCGTGTGGACCGGCGCCTGCCTCAGGCGCAGACCCCCCGGGGTTGTCCACGGCCTGTTTGCAGCCTTTCGAAATCCCTTTAGGAAAACGGGTGCGATCCCGGGCTCTTTTTTGATGGCTTCATGAGTTCGTGATCCGGGTTATCCCGATCACTCCTGGCATCGACCAAAGCCAATCATTATCTAGGGTAAGTACTTAGAGGCCCCTGGAACGGACACCGCCGCAAACGCAGCTCCAGCACCCGGGCCGGCCGGAGATGGCACATCGCTTGCGCGATGACGAGCGTCGGGCAGGCGCTTTGCCTGCTTCATCAAATCGCCAGGAGACAACATGGGTGCTTCGGAATCTCTTCCCGTCTTGCCGGACGTCGCCAACGGCTGCGTCCATGACAACGGCCAGTGGCGACCCGCCACGGGCGGCAGCCGTCCCGTGATCGAACCTGCCACCGGGCGCACGATCGGGTCGGTGGGCATTGCTTCGGCAGCCGACATGAAGGGCGCCATCGACCGCGCCCATGCCGCGCAGAAAGCCTGGGCCGCGACACCGCCGCGCGACCGCGCTGCCGTGCTGCTGAAGGCATCGCAGGCGCTGATGGCGCGCTTCGATGACTACGCCATGGCCATTGCCCGCGAAACCGGCGGCATCGTGGCCAAGGGCCAGCACGAGGTGAGGGAAGCATCGGTGCTGTGCCAGGTGGCGGCCGGCCTGCCGATGGCGGCACAGGGCCATGTGTTGCCCAGCACCCCGGGTCGCATGTCGCTTGCCAAGCGCGTGCCGCATGGCGTGGTGGGTGTGATCTCGCCATTCAACTTCCCGCTGATCCTGGGCATCCGTTCGGTGGCCCCGGCGCTGGCGCTGGGCAATGCCGTGGTGCTGAAGCCCGACCCGCGCACGCCCTACAGCGGCGGCGTGATCATGGCCGAAGTCTTCGAACAGGCCGGCCTGCCCGCCGGCCTGCTGCAGGTGCTGGCCGGCGACGCCGAAGCCGGCGAAGCCCTGGTGACCGACCCGCGCGTGCCGATGATCGCCTTCACGGGGTCGCCCGGCGTCGGCCGCCGCATCGGTGAACTGGCCGGCCGCCACCTGAAGAAGGTCTCGCTGGAACTGGGCGGCGCGAACAACCTCATCGTGCTGGAAGACGCCGACCTCGACGCCGCCGCCAGCGCCGTGGCTTTCGGCGCGTGGTTCCACCAGGGCCAGATCTGCATGGCCAGCAACCGTGTGCTGGTGCATGAATCGGTGCTCGAAGGCCTGAAGGCACGCCTGGTGGGCAAGGCCACGCACCTTCCGGTGGGCGACGGCGCCAGTGGCCGCGTGGCCCTGGGTCCGATGATCGATGCGAAGCAGCTGAACCACTTCCACAGCCTGGTGAAGGACAGCATCAGCGCCGGCGCCAAGCTCGAAGCCGGCGGAACCTACGAAGGCCTGTGCTACAAGCCCACCGTGCTGTCAGGCGTCACGCCGGGCATGCGGTCCTTCGACGAAGAGCCCTTCGGTCCGCTCGTCAACCTGGTGTCGTTCAAGACCGACGAAGAAGCCGTGAGCCTGGCCAACAACAGCCAGGGCGGCCTGTCTGCAGCCGTCATCGGGCGCGACGTGTCTCGTGCCATGGCCATCGGCGAGCAGCTCAACGCCGGCATGCTGCACATCAACGACCAGACCGTGAACGACGACGCCGTGAACCCCTTCGGCGGCCCCGGCCTGGGCGGCAACGGCAGCTCGGTCGGCGGCCCGGCCGACATCGACGAATACACGCGCTGGCAGTGGGTCACCGTGAAGGCCGCACTGCCGGGTTTCCCGTTCTGAAGCCTGTTCTGAACCGAACGCAGAGGCCTGAAGGCCCGCGGCCCTTCCATCCCGCAACCATCTCAACCCATCACTCGGCATCGCCCGAGGTGCAGGAGACAAGCATGAGCAACGACACCCCATCCAACTCTTCCATGCGCGCCACCTCGCGCCGTGCCGTGCTGCGCGGCGGTGCCGCGGCGGCTGGCCTGGCGGCCTTCCCGATGATCGGCCGCACGCAGGGCAACACCCTTCGCATCGGCGTGGTCAGCCCGCGTTCAGGGCCGCTGGCGCTGTTCGGCGAAAGCGACGGCTGGGTGCTGGACCAGGTGCGCAAGCAGGTGGCCGGCGGCGTGGATGTGGGCGGCAAGCGCTGGAACCTGGAATTCATCGACAAGGACACCACCAGCAACCCGGTGCGCGCTGCGTCAGTCGCACGCGAGCTGATCAACGCCGACAAGGTGGACTTCGTGCTGTCCACGTCCACGCCCGAGACGGTGAACCCGGTGGCCGACGCCTGCGAAGCCGCAGGCGTGCCTGCACTGTCCACCACCAGCCCCTGGGAAGCCTTCTACTTCGGCCGCGGCGCCAAGCCTGGCGAACCCTCGCCCTTCAAGTGGAGCTACCACTTCTGCTTCGGCGTGGGCAGCTTCGCCCGGCTGTATGCCGACCAGTGGAGCAAGGTGGCCACGAACAAGAAGGTCGGCATGCTGCTGCCGGCCGACGCCGACGGCAACGCCATCCGCCGCTCGCTGATCCCGGCGCTGCAGAAGGCCGGCTTCACGGTTTTCGATGCTGGCCCGTACCAGAACGGCCTGGCCGACTTTTCAGCCCAGATTGCAGCCTTCCGCAAGGAAGAGATCGAGATCTTCAACACCTTCCCCTTCCCGCCCGACTTCGCCGTGTTCTGGCGCCAGGCCGCGCAACGCGGGCTGGCCCGGCAGGTGAAGGTGGTGCAGACGGCCAAGGCCGGCCTGTTCGCGGCCGAGATGGAGGCCCTGGGCCAGCTCGGCCATGGCATCCATTCCGGCGCTTACTGGCACCGCAGCTTCCCCTTCAGTTCGCCAGCCACGGGCATGACGAACGCGCAGCTGGCCGATGGCTACGAGAAGGCCAGCGGCAAGGTGGCGAACGTGCAGATCGGCGCCACCGCGTCGCTGTTCGACGCGGCCCTGGCCGCCGTGCGTGCCAGCAGCAACCCGGGCGACCGCGCCGCGCTGGCCGCATCGATCGCCAGGCTCAAGACCCCCACCGCCGTGGGCGACATCGACTTCACCACCGGCCCGGTGCCGAACTGCGCCACCACCGGCCTGGTGGGCGTGCAGTGGCTGCGCGGCGCCAACGGCAAGTTCAGCGTGAACATCGTGTCCAACGCGGACCACCCGAAGGTGGCACTGACCGGACAGATGACACCCTACAAGCTGGCCTGAGCACACTGCCGACCTTGCCGGGCCGAACCATGAATCAGGACATCGTGCTGGCCGCCGGCGGCGTGAGCAAGCATTTCGGTGCGCTGCAGGTGCTGCATGGGGTGGACCTGCAGGTGCGCCGGGGCGAAGCCCTGGGCGTGGTCGGCCCCAATGGCGCAGGCAAGACCACGCTGTTCGGCGTGCTGGCCGGCACCCTGCCGGCCAGCGATGGCCGCGTGCATTTCGACGGTCGCGACATCAGCGCCTGGGACACATCGGAGCGCTGCCGCGCAGGCATCGGTCGCACTTACCAGGTGCCGCGCCCATTCCTGAGCATGAGCGTGGCCGAGAACGTGCTGGTGGCCGCCCAGCATGGGGCCGGCCTGCGCGCTGCGGCTGCCCAGGCGGCAGTGAACCGGTCGCTCGAACGCACCGGCCTGCTGGCGCTGGCCACCCGCTCTGCCGACACGCTGGGCCTGCTGGACCGCAAGCGCCTGGAGCTGGCGCGGGCCTTGGCCACGAACCCGAAGGTGCTGCTGCTCGACGAGATCGGCGGCGGGCTGACCGAGGCCGAACTCCTGAAGCTCGTCGACCTGGTGGGCAGCCTGCATGCCGAAGGCCTGACGCTGGTGTGGATCGAGCATGTGCTGCACGCGCTGCTCAAGGTGGTGGGCCGGCTGGTGTGCATGGACTCCGGCAGCGTCCTGGCCGAGGGCGACCCTGCAGCGGTGATGAGCAACCCGCTGGTGATGAAGGCCTATCTGGGTGGGGCCGCTGCATGAGCGGCGCCGCCATCACCGCGGACGCGACCCGCCACGACATCCTGCGAGTGCAGGGCCTGCGTGCCGGCCACGGCCAGCTGGTGGCCGTGCGCGAAGTGTCCTTCGCACTGAAACGCGGCGAATGCGTCGCGCTGATCGGCGCCAACGGCGCCGGCAAGACCACCCTGCTGCGTTGCCTGGCCGGCGTGCACCCGGCGCTGGCGGGCCAGCTGACGCTGGACGGGCAGGACATCACGGCCCTGCCGGCGCACCGCCGCGTGCAACAGGGGCTGGCCCTGGTGCCCGAAGGCCGCCGCCTGTGGAACGACATGACGGTGCGCGAGAACCTGGTCGTGGCGCTCGAACACCGCGACCCCGCGCGCGCCGCGGCTGCTGCCCAGCCCTGGTCCGTCGACCGCGCGCTGCAGGCCCTGCCTGGCCTGAAGCCCATCCTGGACCGGCCGGCAGGTGCCCTGTCTGGCGGGCAGCGTCAGGCCGCAGCCATCGCGCGCGCGCTGATGAGCAATCCCGAGGTGCTGCTGCTGGACGAAGTGTCGCTGGGCCTGTCGCCCCTGGTGGTGGACGAGGTCTACCGCAGCCTGCAGACCCTGCGCACCGAAGCTGGCACCACCATGCTGCTGGTCGAACAGGACCTGGGCCGCGCGCTCGCCTTTGCCGACCATGTGATGTGCCTGCGCGAGGGCCGGATCGTGCTGCAGGCGGCCTGCGCCGACACCACGCGCGAGGCCGTCACCGAAGCCTATTTCGGCATGGAGCACGTCGCCCCTGCCCTGGCCGCCGCTGCTGCGGAGAACACGCCATGATCGACGCCATCGTGCAAGGCGTGCTGCTGGGCGGCTACTACGCCGTGCTGGCCGCGGGCCTGTCGCTGATGTTCGGCGTCATGCGCATCATCAACCTCGCGCACGGCGATCTCGCCATCCTCGGCGCCTACCTGGTGCTGGCGCTGACCGATGCCGGTCTGCCCTGGTGGGGCGCAGCATTGGCGACGCTGCCGATCATGGCCCTGGTGGGCGCGCTGCTGCAGCGCTGGGTGCTGGCGCGCACGCTGCGTGCCGGGGTGCTGCTGCCGCTGCTGGTGACCATCGGTCTGGGCGCATTGCTGCAGAACCTGCTGTACGGCGTTTTCGGCTCAGACGCCCGTTCACTGGCAGACGCGCTGGGCCCGCTGTCCTGGGCCAGCTGGACGCTGCCGGGCGACATCGTGGTGGGCCAGGTGCCGGTGATGACCTTGGTGCTGGCCATCGTGGTGCTGGCCTCGCTGCAACTGATGCTCAAGCGCACGCGCCTGGGCCGCGCCATCCGCGCCGCGGCTTCAGACCCCGAAGCCGCGGCGCTGAACGGTGTGGACGCAGCGCGCGTGCACCGCGCCGCTGCCGGCATCGCCATCGCGCTGGCGGCGCTGGCCGGCACCATGCTGGCACTGCGCGCCACGATCGAACCCTATTCCGGGCCGCTGCTCCTGATCAGCGCTTTCGAAGCCGTGGTCATTGGTGGCATCGGCTCGATCTGGGGCACCTTGCTGGGCGGCATCCTGCTCGGGCTGGCGCAATCGCTGGGCGCGCTGGTGTCGCCAGCGGGCTTCCAGCTCGGCGGGCACCTGCTGTTCCTGGCCGTGCTGGGCGCGCGCCTGTGGGCCCAGCACCGGGCGGCGCATGGCCGGCCGGCCTGGCCCTGGCAGGCACGCCGGGCGCCAGCCAAGCCCGGCCCCGCAGCCGCCAAGGGAGTGACGTGATGACACCCCGTCAAACCCTGCTCGGCGGCGGTGCAGTGGTGCTCGTGCTGGCCCTGCTGCCGCTGGTGGCTGGCGCCAACCTCATCGACAAGCTCACCGGCCTGTTCATCCTGATGCTGCTGGCCGCGATGTGGGGCGTGATGGCCGGGCAAGCCGGCCTGGTGTCGGTCGGTCAGCAGGCCTTCTTCGGCCTGGGTGGCTATTTCGCGCTGCGGCTGGTCGACGGTGGCCTATCGGCCTACCCGGCGCTGCTGGCCGGCGCCGTGGGCGCTGCCGCGGTGGCCTGGGTGATGTCGTTCTTCCTGCTGCGCCTGAAGGACGGCGAATTTGCCATCGCCACCTGGGTGGCGGCCGAAGTCATCCGCATCCTGGTCATGCTCGACCCGCTGGTCCAGGGCGAGACCGGCACTTCGCTCATCGCCTTGAACGCGGTCGAGCCCACCTTGCGCCGCAACCTGGGATACGGCTTTGCGCTGGTGTCCCTGGCCGGCATGCTGCTGGCCGTCTGGTGGCTGATGCGCAGCCCGGTGGGCACGGCTTCGCGCGCCCTGGGCGACGACGACGAAGCCGCAGCCTCGCTGGGCGTGCGCGTGATGTCGACGCGACGCGCCATCTACGTGCTGGCGGCCTTCGGCTGTGCCCTGGCCGGCGTGGCCTGGCTGGCCAGCGCCATCACCTTCCTGCCACGCACCAACTTCGGCGTGCAGTGGTCGGTGCTGATGCTGTTCATGGTGCTGGTGGGCGGCTTGCGCAGCCTGGCCGGGCCCATCGTCGGCGCGCTGCTGCTGTTCACGCTGCAGGAAAGCCTGGGCGACTTCGGCGTCTGGTACCTGGCCGGCGTGGGCGCGCTGGCCGCGATCTTCGCGTTGTTCCTGCCGCAAGGCCTGGTGGGCCTGTGGCAGGAGCGGCGAGCCCGCGCTGCGGCGCAGGCTGCGGCTGCCGCAGCCACACCCGCGCCACTGGCACCGGCGGCCACCACTCCCGTCAACACCACCAGGAGCCCCTCCGCATGAACAAACTGCAAGGCAAGACCATCGTCGTCACAGGCGTCAGCTCGGGCATCGGCAGCGACACCGCCAAGCTGCTGCGCCTGCAAGGCGCACGCGTCATCGGCCTGGACCGCAACGACCCCACCCTGAGCCTGGACGGTTTCGTGAAAGCCGACCTGTCCGAGCAGGCCGCCATCGACGCCGCGCTGCGCCTGTTGCCCGAACGCGTCGACGGCCTGGCCAACATCGCCGGCGTGCCCGGCACGGTGCCGGTGGACTTGGTCGCCCGCGTCAACTTCCTGGGCCTGCGCCACCTGACGCAGAAGCTGGCCGAGCGCATGCCCGAAGGCGGCAGCGTGGTCAATGTCTCGTCGATCCTGGGCCATGAGTGGCCTGCACGCGCCAACCTGCACAAGGCCCTGGCCGAGACACCGCACTTCGAAGCCGGCCTGGCCTGGCTGGCACGCAATCCAGTGCCGCAGGACACCTGTTACCAGTACTTCAAGGAAGCCTTGATCGTCTGGACGCTGACGCAGTCGCAAAAGCTGTTCCTGGCCAAGGGCGTGCGCATGAACTGCGTCGCGCCGGGGCCGGTGTTCACGCCCATCCTCGGCGACTTCGTGCAGATGCTGGGCAACGAACGCGTGCAGGCCGACGCCCACCGCATGAAGCGTCCGGCCTACACGGACGAAGTGGCCGCGGCGATCGTCTTCATGCTCGGCGACGACGCCCGCTGGATCAGCGGCGTCAACCTGCCGGTGGACGGCGGGCTGGCATCGACCTACCTCTGAGCATCGTGGGCGCAGACACGCTCGCTGTTCTGCAAAACCCCGCGGGCGCGCCGCGGGCCAGCGCCAAGAGGCCCGAGCCAATGACCGCAGATCGCTGCGGCATGCGGATCCGCCACCGCGACAGCGGCGGCCCGAAAGGGATGCGACCGCACCGGGACAGCCGCTGCAAGCCCGTCGCTGGTGACCGACCGGCTGTCCCCACCACCAGCGGTGCTGTTGCCAGGGCCGGGGGGCAGCCCCCAACCTATCCTCGCGCCGTCCGGGAAGGCGCGAGGCCAGAACGCGAAGGCTGGCAGCGCTGGCGCGCGCACCGGCTCATGCCGACCAGGCCCTGAAGACAAGAATTCCCATCACGATCTGACGGAGACACCCCCGATGCGACGCAAACAATTCCTGCGCGGCGCCGCCGCACTGATGGCCGGCACGGCAGTCCTGCCCGGCGCCTGGGCCCAGGGCGGAGCCTGGCCGAACCGGCCGCTGAAGCTGATCGTCAACTTTCCTGCCGGGGGCTCGCCGGACATCGTGGCCCGCGCCGTGGCCAAGCCGGTGTCCGAAGCCCTGGGGCAGCCGGTGGCGGTGGACAACCGCGCCGGTGCGGGCGGAATCCTGGGCGCCGACGCCGCGGCCAAGAGCGCACCTGACGGCTACACCTGGCTGCTGTCCTCGGGCAGTGCGCTGTCGATCGTGCCGCTGCTGAACAACCGGATGCCTTTTGACCCGACGCGCGACCTTGTTCCCGTGGCCGGCGGCGCGCGGCTCGAGCTGTTCCTGGTGGCCCGTGCCGACCTGCCGTTCACCAACTTCACCGAGTTCCTGCGCCACGCCCGGGCCAATCCGGGCAAGCTGACCTACGGCACGCCGGGCAACGGCACCTCGCCACACGTGGCTGGCGAGATGATGAAGTCCCAGGCCGGCATCTTCACCGTGCACATCCCGTACCGCGGCTCGGGGCAGGTGCTGCAGGACCTGCTGGGCGGCCGGCTGGACTACGCCTTCGATCCCGGCGTGGCCTTCCCGCACATCAAGTCGGGCAAGCTGCGCCTGCTGGCGGTGGGCAGCCTCAAGCGGTCGCCGCTGTACCCGGACACGCCCACGCTGGACGAACTGGGCCTGAAGGGTTTCGACGCCGGCACCACGCACGGCTTCTGGGCGCCGGCCGGCACGCCTGCGCCGATGATCGAACGCATGAACGCCGAGATCAACCGCGCGCTGGTGATGCCAGACGTGGCGACTGTGATCCGCGGGCTGGGTGCCGAGCCGCACGTGCTGACGCCTGCGGCCTTCGGCAAGGTCATCGCCGACGACCGCAACCGCTATGCCGCGATCGTCAAGGAACGCCGGATCACCCAGGACTGACGGTCGAACGCCGCAGCGCTGCGGCAACGGCAGAAATCAGAGGGTTTGGCTCGCGCGGCCGGCGGCGCAGTGATCCGGGTAAGTCCGCAGGCCCCAAGGTACGTCCTGGGCGGCGTAGGGCCGCCCCGGCAGCGTAGTCTTGCGCATCTGCCACTTCGCCGCCGAGGCCCCCGCATGGATGCGATGCCACCCTATCACCTGAAGCCCTGGCTCGTGCAGTATGGAACTGCGGTCCAGGCCCATCTGCCGCGGCCGGCACACGCCAGCCTGGCGGCGCTGGCCAGCGCCGCCTGCCAGCGCCACGCCGAACAAGTGGCCTTCAGCTGTGTGCTGCCCAACGGCATGTTCGGCCGCCTCAGCTACGCCCAGGTCGACCAGCTGAGCGACCGCTTTGCCCATTACCTGCGCCGCGTCGCCGGCCTGCAGGCCGGCGACCGCGTGGCCCTGCAGATGCCCAACTGCCTGGCCTGGCCGGTGGCGCTGCTGGGGGTGCTGAAGGCCGGCTGCGTGGCCGTGAACACGAACCCGCTGTACACCCCGCGCGAAATGACGCACCAGTTCAGCGACAGCGGTGCCAAGCTGGTGGTGATCGTCGACCTGTTCGCCGACAAGCTGGAACAGGCGCTGCCCGGCAGCGTGGTGCAGCAGGTGGTGATGGTCAAGGTGACCGACTTCTTCCCGGCCCTGGTGGGCGGCATCGCCCATGCCGTGATGAAGTACTGGAACCGGGCGGTGCCCGCGCATGGCCTGGCCAAGCTGCACACGCTGCAGCAAGCGCTGGCGCTGGGTGCGCAGGCCGACGCCGGCTCGGCCAAGGCCTACTGGTCGGGCCTGAACCACGACAACCTGGCCCTGCTGCAGTACACCGGCGGCACCACCGGCGTGGCCAAGGGCGCCGAGCTGACCCACGGCAACCTGCTCTGGAACGTGGCGCAGATGCGCGCGATGGCCGCACCCTGCATCGAAGAAGGGCGCGAGGTGGTGCTGACAGCCTTGCCGCTGTATCACATCTTCGCCTTCACGGTGAACTTCCTCTGCATGTTCGAGGCCGGCGCCCGCAACGTGCTGGTGCCCAGCCCGCGACCGGTGCAGAACCTGCAGCGCGCCCTGGAAAACGAGAAGATCACCTGGATCACAGGCGTCAACACGCTCTTCAACGCGCTGTTGAACGAAGAGTGGTTCAGCGCCTTCCCGCCCAAGCACCTGAAAGCCGGCGGCGGTGGCGGCGCCGCCATGCACCACGCGGTGGTGGAACGCTTCGAGAAAGTGACAGGCGCGCCGCTGGCCGAAGGTTACGGCCTGACGGAATGTTCGCCCGTGGTGTGTTTCCAGCCGCTGCACGGCCCACGCAAGAAAGACAGCATCGGCATTCCCGTGCCCGGCACCGACATCAAGCTGGTGAACGACGCCGGGGGCGAAGTGGCCCTGGGACAGCCCGGCGAACTGTGCGTGCGTGGCCCGCAGGTGATGCGCGGCTACTGGCAGCGCCCCGAGGCCACGGCCGAAGTGCTGAAGGACGGCTGGCTCTACACCGGCGACGTGGCCGTGATGGACGCCGAAGGCACCTTCCGCATCGTCGACCGCAAGAAGGACCTGGTGCTGGTCAGCGGCTTCAACGTCTACCCGAACGAGATCGAAGACGCGCTGGCGCGCCACGACGCGGTGCTGGAAGCCGCCGTCATCGGCCTGCCCGACGCCAAGACCGGCGAGGCCGTGCACGCCTACGTGGTGCTGCGCGAAGACATGGCCACCCGCGTCACCGAAGCCGAGCTTCTTGCGCACTGCCGCGAACTGCTGACCGGCTACAAGATGCCCGCGAAACTGCACTTCCGCGACGAACTGCCCAAGACCCCGGTGGGCAAGATCCTGCGCAAGGACCTGCGCGCCGAGGCCCTGGCCGCACGCCGCCCGGGCTGAAGCCGAACCCGAACAAGACCTGCCAAGGACAGAAACGATGTTGAGTGAAACCGAGACCCGGCTGCTGGGCGTGATGATGATGGTCATCATGCTGGGCATGGGCGCCAGCCTGACCTTCAAGGACTTTGCCATCGCGCTGCGCAAGCCCGTCGGCGTGGCCGTGGGCATGCTGTGCCAATACGGGCTGATGCCCTTGCTGGCCTTCCTGCTTGCCAAGGCCCTGCAACTGCCGCCGGCCTACGCGGTCGGCCTGATCCTGATGGGATGCATGCCCGGCGGCACCACCAGCAACATCTTCGCCTACTTCAGCAAGAGCAACCTGAGCCTGTCGATCCTGATGACCATGAGCTCGACTCTGGTGGCCGTGCTGATGGTGCCGCTGACGCTGGGCTTCTACAGCGCAGGCATCGAAGGCGAATGGAAGGTGCCCACCGGCAACGTCGTCCAGGTGCTGGTGGTGCTGCTGGTGCCCACGCTGCTGGGCATCGCGCTGCGCAAGTGGAACGCCAACATCGGCGCCGTCGTCGAGATGGTGGGCGGCCTGCTGGGCGTGCTGGTGATCCTGTTCCTGGTGGTGAGCTGGGTGCCACGCAACTGGCCGCTGCTGCTGTCCACGGGCTTCCCGGTCTATGCGGCCAGCATCGGGCTGGGGCTGGCGGGCTTCGTGCTGGGCTACGGCCTGTCGCGGCTGCTGCGGCAGGACGCGCGGCGTTCACGCACCATCGCGCTGGAAACCGGTATCCAGAACGGCCCGCTGGCGGTGCTGATCGTGCTGCTCACCTTCACCGGCACGCAGCAGCAGGAAGTGCTGCTGATTCCGGTGCTGTATTCGCTGTTCATCGTCGTCTCGTCCAGCGCGGTGACGGTCTGGTTCAGGCGCATCACCACGCGTGAGGAACTGGCGCGCGATGCGGCCAAGGTCGGGGTGCTGAAGGCCGCCTGAGCCGGGGCTGCGAACCGGGGCCTCAGCCCGGGGCCAAAGCGCCCTTGCCTTCACCGAACAGGTCGAAGACCTGGCCGCGCAGCCATTGGTGCAGCGGAGAGCGGTGCACCTTGGCGTGCCAGAACAGGTTGATCGCGATCTCGGGCAATTCCACCGGGTGCGGCCGCAGCGTCAGGCCAAAGGGCTCTTTCAGGCTGTGCGCCAGGCGCTCGGTCACGGTGGCCAGCATCTCGGTGCGCTGCAGGATGTGGCCCACGCCCACGTAGTGCGGCACCGTCAGGCGCACGCTGCGCGCCACGCCGGCGCGGCGGATGAGTTCATCGACCTTGCCATGACCGGTACCGGCCGAGACGATGACCAGGTGCTCGGCGGCCTTGAAGTCGGCCAGCGTGAAGCGCTTGCGGTCCAGCGCATGGCCCTGCCTGAACAGGCACACATAGCGCTGGCGGAACAGCCGGCGCTGGAAAAAGCCGGCCTTCAGTTGCGGCAGCGGGCCGATGGCCAGGTCCACCTTGCCGGCTTCCATGTCTTCGCGCAGGTTGGTGGCGGTGGTGCGCACGGTGTGGAGCGACAGCCCGGGCGCCTGCTGGCGCAGGCGTTCCAGCAGGCTGGGTAGAAAAACGATCTCGCCGATGTCGGTCATGCCGATGGTGATGTCGCGCTGGACGCTGGCGGCTTCGAAGCGGCTGGCCTGGTTCAGGCCGCTGTGGATCATGCCCAGCGCATAGCCGATGGGTTCGGCCAGTTGCTCGGCAAAGGGCGTGGGCACCATGCCCTGGGGGGTACGCACGAACAGATCGTCGCCGAACTGCCGGCGCAGCTTGGCCAGGGTGTTGCTGACGGCGGGCTGCGTCAGACCCAGGTTCTCGGCCACGCGGGAGACGCGCCGCTCCACCATCAGTTGCTGGAACAGCACGAGCTGGTTCAGGTCGATGTCGGTCAACTCCATGGCTGCTTCCCATCACTGGCAGTGATACACCACATTCAAGACATTCTATTTTCTGCATGACCAGGAACGGGAATGATCCGCGCACCGCAAACCTGCTGCCATGGATCTCCTCGTTCAACCCCTCAACCGCACGATCCAGGTCCAGCCTGGCGCCAACCTGCTGCAGGCCCTGCAGCAGGCCCGGGTGCCGATGTCCTATTCCTGCATGGCCGGACGCTGCGGCATTTGCCGCTGCCGCGTGACGGCAGGCGAGGTGCTTGAAGGCACGGGCGAGCAGCGCCGCCCTCTGGATGGCGCCGACAACAGCGTGCTGGCCTGCCAGACCACCCTGACCGGGCCCTGCACGATCGAGATCCCCGAGCCCGACGAAGCCGTGGTGCACCCGGCGCGCACCATCAAGGCCACGGTCGTGGCCATCGAACACCCGACGCACGACATCCAGCGCCTGCTGCTGCGCCCGGCCAAGCCCATCGAGTTTTCACCCGGGCAGTACGTGCAGCTGCAGTTCACGCCGGAACTGGCGCGCCCCTATTCGATGGCCGGCCTGTGCAGCGACGCACTGCTCGAATTCCACGTGCGCCGCGTGCCCGAAGGACGCGTCAGCGGCTACATCGCGCAGCAGCTGAAGCCAGGCGACGGGGTCAAGCTCAGCGGGCCCCTGGGTTCGGCCTACCTGCGGCGCAAGCATGAAGGGCCGATGCTGTGCGTGGCCGGTGGCACCGGGCTGGCACCCATCCTGTCCATCCTTCGCGGCGCAGCAGCGCAGCACATGCCGAACCCCATCCGCCTGTACTTCGGCGTGCGCTCGCCACGTGACATCTATGGCCTGCCCTGGCTGCAGCAGTTGCAGCGGGAGCACCCCAGCCTGGCCTTGCACGTGGTCGTGGGTTCGGGCGGCGACCCGGCCACGCAGCGCTGCGGCCTGGTCACCGACGCCATCGAACACGACCTCGACAGCCTGCAAGGCTGGCGCGTCTACCTCTGCGGTTCACCGCCGATGGTGGAAGCCGCCACCCTGCTGGCGCGGCGCAAGGGCGCAGCTGCCGAACACATCGTCGCCGACGCCTTCTACGCCCAGGGCCACTGAGGAAACCCCATGCACACCGCCCCGCTCTCCGCCGAAGCGCAACGCCAGCGCGCAGATTTCTATGGCCGCATCGGCCAGCAACACATGACGCCGCTGTGGGAAGTGCTGGGCGCGCTGGTGCCGCCTCAGCCGCGTACGCCCGTGGTGGCCCACCTGTGGCGCTATGCCGAACTGCGCAGCCAGGTGATGGAAGCCGGCCAGCTGATCAGCGCCGAGGAAGCCGAGCGCCGCGTGCTGATCCTCGAAAACCCGGCGCTGCGCGGGCAGTCGTGCATCACGCAGTCGCTGTACGCCGGGCTGCAGCTCATCATGCCGGGCGAGGTGGCTCCAGCGCACCGCCACACGCAATCGGCGCTGCGCCTGGTGCTGGACGGCGAAGGCGCCTACACCGCCGTCGACGGCGAACGCACCACCATGCGCCGTGGCGACTTCATCATCACCCCTTCGTGGACCTGGCATGAGCACGGCAACCTGGGCAGCCAACCCGTGGTGTGGCTGGACGGGCTGGACATTCCCATCGTGCGCTTTCTCGACGCCGGTTTCGCCGAACGCAGCGAACGCCCCAGCCAGCAGCCGCTGCGCCCCGAAGGCGACGCGCTGGCGCGCTACGGCGCGAACATGCTGCCGCTGGATTACCAGCCCCGCCCTGCCGAACCCACCCGCGTGTTCGTCTACCCTTACGACCGCACCCGGGCTTCGCTGCTGGCCATCGCTCAAGGTCAGCCCGACCCCCACCACGGCCACAAGCTGCGCTTCGTCAACCCGGCCACCGGCGCTTCGCCGATGCCCACCATCGGCGCCTTTGCGCAATGGCTGCCGGCAGGCTTCGAAACCCAGGCCGTGCGCTCGACCGACGGCAGCGTGCACGTATGCCTGCAAGGCGGTGGCGAAGTGCGGGTGGGCGAACACAGCTGGCGCTTCGACGAGAACGATGTCTTCGTCGTGCCTTCCTGGCAGGCCCTGCAACTGCGCGCCGACAGCAACAGCCTGCTGTTCAGCTTTTCCGACCGGCCGGTGCAACAGGCGCTGGGGCTGTGGCGCGAGCAACGCGAGGGGCGCTGAACCCTTGATTGACGCGCACCGGCCCGACCTGCCCACGCCTTTGATCCATCACCCAGCAGCCCCAACGAGACTCCGCCATGAAACTCGCCATCGACGCCCCACCCTTGCCCACCCTGGCCATCGCCGGGCGCGATGAGCGCTTTCCCGTGCACCGTGTGTTCTGCGTCGGCCGCAACTATGCGGCCCATGCACGGGAGATGGGCAAGGACCCTGACCGCGAACCGCCCTTCTTCTTCATGAAGCCCGCTGCTGCCGTGGTCGACGCCGCCCGGCCCGTCGCCGTACCCTACCCGTCGAAGACGACGAACTACCAGCACGAGATCGAGCTCGTGGTGGCCATCGGCCGCGGCGGGCGCGACATCCCGGTGGCCACGGCACTGGACCACGTCTACGGCTACGCCGTGGGCCTGGACATGACGCGGCGCGACCTGCAGCTTCAGGCGCGCGACCAAGGCCGGCCCTGGGAATTCGGCAAGTCCTTTGCAATGTCTGCACCCATTGGCGTGCTGCACCGCGCGCAGGACATCGGCCACCCGGCCAGCGCCGCCATCACGCTGAGCGTGAACGGCCAGCCGCGCCAGGCCTCGGACATCGCCAAGCTGATCTGGTCGGTGGCCGAGTGCGTGGCCCAGCTGTCGGACTACGAAACGCTGCAGCCCGGCGACCTGATCATGACCGGCACGCCCGAAGGCGTGAAAGCGGTGGTGGCTGGCGACACCCTGCGCGGCGAGATCGCCGGCCTGGGAAGCATCGAAATGCGGGTCACGGGCTGAGGTCCGCTGCGACCGATGTGGAGGAGAAGAGACATGAACGAGGCATCGACGGTGTTCCCGACCCAGCCGGTGTGGGAAGGCGGCGAAAGCACCCACCGCATCCCCTTTCTCGCCTACACCAGCGAAGAGATCTACCGGCGCGAGCTGGAACGTTTCTTCTACAAGGCGCACTGGTGCTACGTGGGCCTGGAAGCCGAGGTGCCGAATGCGGGTGACTTCAAGCGCACGGTCGTGGGCGAACGGTCGGTGATCATGACGCGCGACGCCGAAGGGGGCATCCACGTGGTCGAGAACGTCTGCGCCCACCGCGGCATGCGCTTTTGCCGTGAACGGCATGGCAACCGCAAGGAATTCGTCTGCCCTTATCACCAGTGGAGCTACACGCTGAAGGGCGAACTGCAGGGTGTGCCTTTCCGCCGCGGCGTGAAGCAGGACGGCCAGGTGCATGGCGGCATGCCCGCCGACTTCAAGACCACCGACCACGCGCTCACCCGGCTCTCGGTGGCGCGCCGCGGGGGCGTGGTGTTCGCTTCCTTCGACCCCGATGTCGAACCGCTCGAGGACTTCCTGGGCCCCACCATCCTGGGCTACTTCGACCGACTGTTCGATGGCCGCCAGCTGAAGATCCTGGGCTACAACCGCCAGCGCATCCCGGGCAACTGGAAGCTGATGCAGGAAAACATCAAGGACCCCTACCACCCGGGTCTGCTGCACACCTGGTTCGTCACCTTCGGACTCTGGCGCGCCGACAACAAGAGCCAGCTGCGCATGGACGCGCAGCATCGCCATGCCGCGATGATCAGCACCCGCGGGAGTGCGGGCAGTGCGGGACAGTCGGGCCAGGCAGCGCAGGTGACCCAGGTGTCCAGCTTCAAGGCCGGAATGACCCTGCACGACCCCAGCTTCATCGACATCGTGCCCGAGGCCTGGTGGGGTGGGCCCACCGCCGTGATGACGACCATTTTTCCCAGCGTCATCCTGCAGCAGCAGGTGAACAGCGTCAGCACGCGCCACATACAGCCCAATGGCCACGGTTCGTTCGACTTCGTCTGGACCCACTTCGGCTTCGCTGACGACAGCGACGAGATGACAAACCGCCGCCTGACCCAGGCCAACCTGTTCGGCCCGGCCGGCTTCGTGTCGGCCGACGATGGCGAGGTGATCGAATTCAGCCAGCAGGCCTTCGAGAGCAAACCCTTTCATCGCACCCTGGCCGAACTGGGCGGCCACGGGGTGGAGGACACCGAGCACATGGTCACCGAAACGCTGATCCGCGGCATGTATCGCTACTGGCGCCAGGTGATGGAGGCCTGAGCGATGGGCACGACTGCAAGCCTGAACTTCGATGACTGGCTGGCGCTGACCCAGCTCTATGCCGACTACGCCATGGCCGTCGACTCCGGGCGGTGGGACCTGTGGCCCGAGTTCTTCACCGACGACTGCGTCTACCGCCTGCAGCCGCGCGAGAACCACGAACGCGGCTTTCCACTGGCCACCTTGTCGTTCACCAGCAAGGGCATGCTGAAGGACCGGGTCTACGGCATCCAGGAAACCTTGTTCCACGACCCCTACTACCAGCGTCACGTGGTGGGCGCGCCATTGGTGCGCAGCACCGAGGGCGGGCGCATCCGCAGCGAAGCCAACTACGCCGTCTTCCGCACCAAGCTGTCGGAGCTGTCGACGGTGTTCAACGTCGGACGCTACATCGACGTCGTGGTGCGCACACCGGCCGGCCTGAAGTTCGCTTCGCGCGAGTGCATCTACGACAGCGAAATGATCCCGAATTCAATCATCTATCCCATCTGAATCCGCCATGAACAATCCCCCATGGGTCGATGCACTGGCCGCCGACATGTTGCCCACGAACGACGTCATCGGCGTGGTCGTGGCCGGCCTCGACCTGGCGATCTACACCGTCGACGGCGCGGTGCATGCCACCGATAACCTCTGCACGCATGGCCATGCCCGCCTGTGCGATGGCTTTCTCGACGGACACGAGATCGAATGCCCGCTGCACCAAGGCAGGTTCGACGTGCGCGACGGCCAGCCCGCGTGCGCGCCGGTCACTGCGCCGCTGCGCTGTTACCCGGTGAAGCTCGAGGGCGACCGCGTCCTTGTGCAGCTCGACTGAACCCGCCCCTGGTGGCCGAGCCCTTGGCGTTGCCGGGTAAGCGCTGATGGGGCCTGCCAGGACCTGAACTAAAGTGAACCCGACATCACGAGGCACGATGTCCATGAACCACCCTGCAGCGGCTTCAACCGCATCGCGCATCGATTACCAGGCCGAGCGCATCTGGAAGGCCCGCCATCACTACTTCGATGACGGCCTGCTGCCTGAAGGCTTGCTCGAACGACCCGTGCTGCGGTCCTGGGAGCGCTGTCGCCAACGGGGCCGTGAGCCGCAGGACGCGGTGGTGTTCGACCCGGTGCAGCGCAGCCACCTGCGCGCGCTGCTCGACCGCGAACACCGGCTGCTGCAGGCCGCTGCGCCAGAACTCGACACGCTGGCTGGCTGCGTGTCGAACGTCGGCTACGCCGTGATGCTGACCAACACGGCTGGGCAGGTGCTGGCGGTGGCCGGCGCGCTGGACCGCCACTGCCGGCCCATGCGCCAGGCCTTCCGCCCCGGCGTCGACGCGTCTGAAGCCGCCATCGGCACCAGCGCCATGGCCCTGGCCCTGGCCGAGCAGCGCACGGTGCGCGTGCTGGGCGCCGAGCACTACTTCGCCAACAACCAGATCTTCCACTGCTGTGCCGCGCCCGTCTTCGACCCCCGTGGCCATCTGCTGGGCACGGTGGACGTGACGCGCGACGCCCCCCATGTCGTGACCGGCGTGATGGGGCTCACGCACCGCTGTGCGCAGCAGATCGAGCGCCGGCTGTTCGAAACCTTGCCGGTGTTCATGCGCATCGAGCTGGCCGACACCCACGGCGCCACGCTGGGCTTCGACCGCGACGGCCAGCTGCTGGCGGCCAATGCCGCCGCGCGCCATGCGCTCGACCTGCCCGTGCTGCGCCCGGGCCTGAGCTTCGAAGACCTGTTCGAAGAACGCTTTGGGGCCTGGACGTCAGCAGCCATGCAGCAGCGCGCCGGCAGCCGGGTGCTGCCACTGCACGGCGGCGTGCGCCTGCGCGGCATGGCGCTGGCTGGCCCGGCACCGGCAGCCTCGGCCAACCGAACGGCGATCGGCCAGGCCGGTCCGGCCAAGGCAAGCTGCTCACTCCCGCCTGCGCAGGGTGTGGCGCTGCGTGCCCTGGAAGCGGGCCTTCCCGTCCTCGTCACCGGCGAGACCGGCGTCGGCAAAGAGGTGGCCGCGCGGGCGCTGCATCAGGCCAGCCAAAGGGCGCAGGCGCCGTTCCTGGCCATCAACTGCGGGGCCCTCACGCCCGAGCTCATCGCTTCCGAACTGTTCGGCCATGTCGAAGGCGCCTTCACCGGTGCCACGCGTGGCGGCAGCGTGGGCAAGTTCGAAGCCGCGCGCGGCGGCACGGTGCTGCTCGACGAGATCGGCGACATGCCCCTGCCACTGCAGGTGGCCCTGCTGCGCGTGCTGGACCGGGGCGAAGTGCTGCCGGTCGGCGCCGCCCAGCCCAGGTCGGTGGACGTGCGCGTCATCTGTGCCACGCACCGCCCGCTGCAGGCCCTGGTGGCCGAAGGCCGCTTCCGCGAAGACCTGTACTACCGCATCAGCGGCTTCGAACTGAAAGTGCCAGCCTTGCGGGCACGCGATGACTTCGATGCCATCGTCGACAGCCTGTGCCAACGCATCGGCGCCGACGCCAGCAGGCTGGGCCCGCCCTTGCGGGCACACCTGCGCGAACAGGCCTGGCCGGGCAACGTCCGCCAACTGCAGCACGCGCTGACGCTGGCTTTTGCGCTGGCCGAGCCCGGCCGCGCGCTGGCCCTGCAGGATTTCGGGCCCGGCACCCCGGCAGCGCCGCCGGGGCCTGCGCATCCCGGTCATCGAGGCCATGACGGCAATGACAGCCCGCAAGCCTTGTCGATGCAGGGCATCCAGCGCCAGGCCATCGCCGAAGCACTGCGGCGAACGCGTGGCAACGTCACGGCGGCTTCGGCACTGCTGGGCATCGGGCGCGCCACGCTCTACCGTCGCTTGAAGGCCGATCCCGAGCCGGCGGCCTGCGACAGCGGCCGGTAGCGGGCACTCAGCGCTGGGACAGCAGGATGTCGGCCATGCGCTCGCCGATGACCACGGTGGGCGCCATGGTGTTGCCCGTGGACACGCTGGGCATCACCGAGGCATCGGCGATCGACAGGCCCTCGACGCCACCACGCACCGACAAGCGGCCGTCCACCACGGCCATCTCGTCGCGGCCCATCTTGCAGGTGCAGCTCTGGTGGAAATAGGTGCCGGCGGCATTGCGCAGGAAGTCGGTCATGGCTTCGCGTCCCAGCGGGCCGGGCATCACTTCGCGCTTCACGAATTCCTTCATCGCCGCTGAATTGCCGATCTCGCGGCTGAGTTCGATGCCACGCAGGAGCGCCTTTACGTCGTCGGGGTGACTGAGGAAAGCGCCGTCGATCAAGGCCATGTCGGCGGGATTGGCCGAAGCCAGCGTGACCCGGCCGCGGCTCTTCGGACGCACCAGGCCGGGCGCGATGGTCCAGGAACCGGCTGGCGCCTTGAACTGCGGGCCGGTGACTTCCGAGGTGAACGGCACCTCGATCTGGAAAGGCTGCAGGTCGGGCGTGGGCAGGGCCGGGTCGCTCTTCCAGAAGAAGGTGGCTTCGGCGGCGTTGTTGGCCGGGGGCAGCGCCTGCTTGTATTCCCACACGCAGCCGGCCACCAGCACGTGATCCTGGAAGTTGCGGCCCACGCCGGGCAGCTTCGCCACGGTCTTGAGGCCATGATGCTTCAGCTCGGCTTCTTCGCCGATGCCCGAGAGCATCAGGATCTTCGGCGTGTTGATGGCCCCCGCGCTCAGCACCACGCGGCGCGCGGCCTTCACGGTCTGCAGCGTGCCGTTGCGCAGGAAGCTCACCCCCGTGACCTTCTGCCCCTGCATCGTGAGCGTCTGCACTTCGGCGCCTGTCAGCAAGGTGATGTTCGGCCGCTTCAGCGCCTGGTACAGGTAGTCCGAAGGGATGTTGCGCCGGCGGCCATCGCGGATGCGCAGGTTGGCCATGGCCACGCCGCCGGCGCCTTCCATCAGCGCGCCGTTCATGTCGGCGAACTTCGGGATGCCCACCGAGGCCGCAGCGTCGAGCATGGCCGCGGCCACCGGATTGGCATTGCGCGCCGGTTCGACCCACAGGCGCCCGCCCTTGCCGCGCCGGGCCGCGTCGGGCGGGCCCTGCCAGTCCTCGATGCGGCGGTAGATGTCCAGCACGCGCGCATAGCTCCAGCCGACGTCACCCGTCTCGGCGGCCCAGCCGTCGAAGTCGTTCTTGTGGCCACGCGCCCAGACGCTGGCGTTGACGGACGATCCTCCGCCCACGACCTTGCCCATGGGCAGGATCAGCGAACGGTTGTTCACCGCCTTGGCTGCCGCGGCCGAATGGCCCCAGTCGCGTTCACTGCGGATGTTGGCGGGCCACATGCCCGGGTTCAGCACCGCCGCCACCTGGTCGGTGCCGCCGGCTTCGAGCACCAGCACGCGGGCGTCGGTTTCGGCAGCCAGGCGCCCGGCCACCACGGCGCCTGCGCTGCCGCTGCCGATGACGATGAAGTCGTATTCGGCCTGCAGGTTGCGCGCGTTGTAGAGCTGGGTGATGGCAGCGTCGACGCCGTCCTGCGCCATGGCCTGCGCACTGGCCAGGCTGGCGCCTGCGGCCACGGCCCCCAGGATGAAGCTGCGGCGGCCGATGTGGCCACGGTAGAGCGCGTCTTCGAGCGCGTTGAGCCTGTCGCCAGAGGCGGTGGCGGCGGTGTGGATGGGCTGCATGGCTTGTCTCCAGTTCCCGATTCGTTGTTCATCGTCCCTCGGCAAGGGTCCGGGGCACCACGCCTGCTGCAAGCCCCGTACCTGACGACTTCGGGCCTGGTCACCCAGGTGGCACAGGGACCAAGGGCGTGGCGGGCGTCTCGGCTTGAGACGAACCGGATCACACCGGGACCGACAGCGCTCAGGCCTTCGGCTGTGGCCAACCCAGGCGCGATGACACCTCGGCGGCCGATGTCCTGACGGCCAAGGCCATGCCTGAGGACCAGGCCGAAGGCACGTGATCCTGGTGGCCCAGCAGGGTCAGCACGAGCACGGGTTCGCCGTCATGGTTGAACACCGGTGCACTGAAGGCGTTCACGCCCGGCATCGGGCGACCCACCGCACGTGTGCAGCCGTGGCGCCTGTAGTCGTCCTTCGCGGCCATGCGCTCGGCGTCCCAGTCCTGCTGCCGCACTGCAGCATCCTGGCCGCCAATGGGCACGCCGGCCAGCACAGCAGCAATCTGCTGCGACGGCATCACGGCCGCAAACGCGCGTCCGGTGGCCGTGCCGAACAGCGACATCACCGAACCCGCACGCATGGCCACGTGCAGCGGTTGCCGGGCGTCGACCATGCGCACGACGGTGGGGCCGAAGTTGCCCCACACCGCCACGGCCACGGCCTGGCCTGTCTGGGCTGCCAGTGCTGCGGCCACCGGCTCGGCGGCCCGCACCGGGTCGCACTGCGCCAGCGCCGTCAGCCCCAGCTGCAGCGCCGCCGGGCCCAATGAATACAGGCCACTGGCCGCGTCCTGCTGCACCAGGCCCAGGCGACCGTAGCTGACGAGATAGGGGTGGGCGCGCGAGGGCGGCAGGTCGGCCCGCGCGGCCAGGTCCTTCAGCGTCATCGGCCCCAGGCTGCGGCCCAGGGCCAGGAGCAGCCGACCGCCCACCTCCACCGACTGGATGTTGCGCTGCGCCTTGCCGGATTCGTCCACCAGGTTCGTTCCCAGGTTCTTGTTCATGGTGCATTCTGGCGAACGGGTTTGACAATGGCAAATCCAGAACTAAACTTCGACCAGCAGCAAACCTGTTCGTTTAAGACAAATCAGAACCGCCCATGAACACCAAAGCATTCGCCAGCCAGGCCGACCTTGAAGAAAAAAAGGTCACCTTCGAGCAGCTGTCAGAACACGCCTGGGCCTACACCGCCGAAGGCGACCCGAACACCGGCATCGTCATCGGCGACAACGCCGTGCTGGTGGCCGACACCCAGGCGACGCCGGCCATGGCGGCCGACGTCGTCCGCCGCATCCGCGAAGTCACCGACAAGCCCATCCGCTATGTCGTCCTCACGCATTACCACGCGGTGCGCGTGCTGGGCGCTTCGGCCTACCAGCCGCAGCAGATCATCGCCAGCCAGGACACGCTCGACCTCATCCGGGAACGTGGCGAACAGGACAAGGCCAGCGAGATCGGACGCTTCCCGCGGCTGTTCCGCAACGTCGAGACGGTGCCCGCCGGCCTGACCTGGCCCACCATCACCTTCACCGGCAAGATGACGCTGTGGCTGGGCCGGCTGGAAGTGCAGCTGCTGCAGCTGGGCCGCGGCCACACCAAGGGCGACACCGTGGTCTGGCTGCCGCAGGAACGCACGCTGCTGTCGGGCGACCTGGTCGAGTTCGACGCCACGCCCTACGCCGGCGACGCCTACTTCCAGGACTGGCCGCAGACGCTGAAGAACCTGGCCGCCCTGCAACCCCTGGCGCTGGTGCCCGGGCGCGGTCCGGCGCTGAAGGGGCAGGCGCAGGTGCAGAAGGGCCTGGAAGTCACCAGCGGCTTCATTGCCGACGTGTGGAAGCATGTCAAGGCCGGGGCCGATGCCGGCAAGGACCTGAACACCGTCTACAAGGACACCTACGCGGCGCTGAAGCCGCTGTATGGCCACTGGGTGATCTTCGACCACTGCATGCCCTTCGACGTGACCCGCTGCTACGACGAAGCCACCCAGCACCCGCACCCACGCATCTGGACGGCCGAGCGCGACCGCGAGATGTGGGAAACGCTCGAAGGCTGAAGCCGTGGGCCTGTCCTATGACAGCGACGGCGCCGCCGTGCAGCGCCATGAGTTTGGCTACCGCCGTTCGCCCGACCAGGACGCGTCTGCCCCCGTGCGCCACCCGGTGGTGGTGGTGGGCGCCGGCCCCACGGGCCTGAGCCTGGCCATCGACCTGGCCCTGCGCGGGCGCGACCGCGGCCAGCGCGTGCTGGTGCTGGACAACGACCACCGCTTGTCCAGCGGCTCGCGCGCCATCTGCTTTGCCAAGCGCACGCTGGAAATCTGGGACCGGCTGGGCGTGGGCGATGCCATGTGCGCCAGGGGCGTTCAATGGAACGTGGGCAAGGTGTTCTTCAGGAACGACCTGCTCTACCGCTTCGACCTGCTGCCCGAACCCGGCCACCAGCGGCCGGCCTTCATCAACCTGCAGCAGTACTACGCCGAAGCCTTTCTGGCGCTGCGCGCGGCCGAACTGCCGAACCTGGAGATCCGCTGGCAGAACACAGTAGCCTCCTGTGAACAGCAGGAAAGCGGTGTGCTGCTGGGCGTGGACACCCCCGAAGGCCGCCATGCGCTGCAGGCCGACTTCGTTGCCGCCTGCGACGGCTCACGCTCGGCGCTGCGCGGCCTGCTGGGCCAGGAAAGCAAGGGCCGCGTCTTCCGCGACCGCTTTCTCATCGCCGACGTGAAGATGGCGGCCGACTTCCCGGCCGAGCGCTGGTTCTGGTTCGACCCGCCCTTCCACCCGAACCAGAGCGTGCTGCTGCATCGCCAGCCCGACAACGTCTGGCGCATCGACTTCCAGCTGGGCTGGGACGCCGACCCCGAAGCCGAGAAGCGGCCAGAACGCATCCGGCCGCGCGTGGACGCGATGATGCGCGCCGCCTTCGGCCACCCTGTGCCTTTCGAACTGGAATGGGCCAGCGTCTACACCTTTGCCTGCCAGCGCATGGAGCGCTTCGTCCACGGCCGCGTGTTCTTCGTCGGCGACTCGGCGCACGGTGTCTCGCCGTTCGGGGCCCGCGGCGCCAACAGCAGCGTCCAGGACGCCGACAACCTGGGCTGGAAGCTCGACCTGGTGCTGCGCGGCCAGGCCCCGCGCGCCCTGCTGGACAGCTACGGCACGGAGCGCGAAGTCGCCGCCGACGAAAACCTGCTGAACTCCACCCGGGCCACCGACTTCATCACCCCCAAGAGCCCCGTCTCGCGGCTGTTCCGCGACGCCACGCTGGACCTGGCCCGGCATCACCCCTTCGCGCGCCGCATCGTCAACAGCGGTCGCCTGTCGGTGCCGACCACGCTGCACACCAGCCCGCTGAACACGCCCGACCGCGACCATTTCAGCGGCACGATGCAGCCCGGCGCACCGGCCGCTGACGCGCCACTGGCCGATGGCGGCTGGCTGCTGCGCCGGCTGACGGGCCCGGGTTTCGCGGCCCTGGTGTTCGGCGCGACTGGCACCGAGGTCGAAGCGGCCGTGGCCCAAGGCAGCCGGGGCCTGGCCCAGGTCCAGGTGCTGCATCTGCCGGCCAGCGGCCTGGCCGCAGAACGCTACGATGCGCAGGCGGGCACGGTGGTGCTGCTGCGCCCGGACCAGCATGTCTGCGCGCGCTGGCGTGCACCCGCCGCCGCCGACATCGCGGCGGCGCTGAAGAAAGCCCTGCAATGGCCCTGATCACCGAACCCCATCTCGAAGCGCCCGACCCTTTCTACGAAGCGCTGATCGACAGCCACAAGGACCTGGCCGAAGCCGAGAGCCACGCGCTCAACGCGCGCCTGGTGCTGCTGCTGGCCAACCACATCGGCCGCCATGACGTGCTGCTGGAGGCGCTGCAGGCCGCGCGCGCTGCAGCGCGCTGAACACGGAAGAAGCCCCATGAACACCGCACCCCCCCGCCAGTACCTGGCCGGCTTCGGCAACCAGTTTGTCAGCGAAGCCGTGCCGGGCACGCTGCCGCAGGGGCGCAACAGCCCGCAGAAGGCCCCGGGCGGCCTGTATGCCGAACTGATCTCGGGCAGCGCCTTCACCGCCCCTCGCGCCGAGAACCGCCGCACCTGGGTCTACCGCCGGCAGCCCAGCGTGGTGACCGGCACCTACGCGCCCTACAGCCAGCCGCACTGGAAGAGCGGCGCGGCCGAAGGCGAACACGCCCCCCCCGACCCGCTGCGCTGGAACCCCGTGCCCGTGCCACCGGAACCGATGGACTTCGTCGACGGCCTGCGCAGCATCGTCGTCAACGGCGACCCCGACGCCCAGACCGGCATGGCCGCCCACCTGGCGCTGATCAACCGTTCGATGGACGGCCGCGCCCTGGTCAACGCCGACGGCGAGATGCTGGTGGTGCCACAGCAGGGCACCTTGAGCTTCGTCACCGAACTCGGTGTGCTCGACGCCCAGCCCGGCGAGGTCGTGCTCATCCCGCGCGGCCTGGCCTTCAGCGTGCAGGTGCAGGGGCCCTCGCGCGCCTATGTCTGCGAAAACTACGGCGCGCACTTCCGCCTGCCCGAACTGGGCCCCATCGGCAGCAACGGCCTGGCCAACCCGCGCGACTTCCTCGCACCGGTGGCGGCTTTCGACGCCCGGCAGGACAGGCTGTTCGAGATCATCCGCAAGACCGGCGGCCGCCTGTGGCGCACCACCCAGCCGCGCACACCGTTCGACGTGGTGGCCTGGCACGGCAACCTGGCACCGCTGAAGTACGACACCGCGAACTTCATGACCATCGGGTCGATCAGCTTCGACCACCCCGACCCCAGTATCTTCACCGTGCTGACCAGCCCCAGCGACACGCCGGGCACCGCGAACTGTGACTTCGTGATCTTCCCGCCGCGCTGGATGGTGGCCGAGGACACCTTCCGCCCACCCTGGTACCACCGCAACCTGATGAGCGAATTCATGGGCCTGGTGCATGGCCAGTACGACGCCAAGCCCGAAGGCTTCAAGCCGGGCGGCATGAGCCTGCACAACGGCATGGTGCCGCACGGCCCCGACGCCGAGGCCTTCGACAAGGCCAGCCAGGCCGCCCTGCAGCCGCACAAGCTGGACCACACGCTGGCCTTCATGCTGGAAAGCCGCTGGCGCTTCAGGCCCACCGCGTTTGCGCTGGGCTGCGGCGCGCTGGACGGGGCCTACGCCGACTGCTGGTCGGGCCTGAAGGACGGCTTCACGGGCTGATCTGCGCGGCCTGAATCGCGCCAGCCAGCCTGGTTCCGCGAGGCCAGGCGGCATCGACCCGGCCGAAGTGCCGGCGTGGCCCCGTCCGGCACTTCAGCCGGGGTGCCGTCCGGCCGACAACCGGGGGACACCATGCGCCCATCCCTCGCCCTGCTCCTGGCCTCGGCCTTCGTCGCGCCCGCCAAGGGCGCCGAGCCGCCGGCGCAACCCCCGGCCGCCGGCCTGCTGCCCTGCGACAGGCCGGTGCGGTTCGCGGCCGGCTGGTTTGCCGACCCCGAGGTGGACACCAGCAAGTCGACCGCCGACCTGAAGAAGATCAGCACGGGTGCCGGCGCTGGCGCCACGCCGCTGGGCCATGTCGTCGTGCAGACCAAGCTGGCGGTGCAGGCTCAGACGCACTGCCGGGGATACATCGTCAGGCTGGACTACGAACAGCCGGTGCTGCGCGTGGCCAGCGAATTTCCACCCGGCAGCTGCGCCCATGCGCGGGTGATGAACCACGAACTCACGCATGTGCGCATCCACCGCGACATCGCGCGGCAGTTCCGCGAACTGCAGTACCCCTGGGCCGTTGGCGAGCGGGGTGAGGCCGGCAGCGCCGCAGACAGCGCCGCCATCCTGCGCTACGCGAAACACGAACTGGCCCGCCTGATGCGGGCCCAGGACCTGTTCGACAGCCCCGAGGAATATGCACGCAACGACAGCGCCTGTGGCGGGGAGATCGCGCGCCTGCTGAAGCCGGCCGGGAAGTGAAGGCCGCGCGGTGGGTGGGCCGCAAGGGCGAAGGCCCCGCTCAGGCCCGCGGCTCGTCCATGCGCTGCACCGCACGGTGCATCAACGCCCGCAGCCACACCAGGCCGGGGTCCTGCGTGCGGTACTTGTGCCATTGCATGGCCTGCTGCATCGACTCCAGCGGGAACGGCGGCGCGCGCAGCGCCAGCGGCCAGCCTTGTGCAAACAGGCGCGCCAGCCGCGCATGCACGGTGGCGACGTATTCGGTGCCCATCACCAGCGCCGGCAGCATCGCAAAGCCAAAGGTTTGCACGGCGACGCTGCGGCTGATGCCGTATCGGCGAATGGACCAGCCCTCGAACGACTCGCCGGCCGTGCCTGGCGGCTGCATCACCACATGGTGGGCGGCACTGTAGCGGTCGAAGCTGAAATCGCCCTGCGCGAGTGCGCTTTCACGCCACATCACGCACTCGAAGTCCTCGTCGTACAGCAGTTCTTCGGGATGGTCTGCCGACAGGAAGCCGCGCGGAATCACCAGCAGGTCGGCCTCACCGCGTTCGAGGTTGCGTTGCGGGTTGGCCACCTGCGGCAGCAGCTCGAAGCGGGCGCAGCAGCGCTGCTGCGCGGCCAGCGCCAGCAGGTGCGGCATCAACACGATCTGCGTGTAGTCGGACATGAAGATGCGGAAGGTGCGGTCGGTGGCCGCAGGGTCGAAGGCCGGCTGCGCGGCAATCGTGCTCTCGATGCGAACCAGCACGTCGCGCACCGCGTCGTGCAGCCCCTCCGCGCGTGGCGTGGGCTCCATCTTGCGGCCCACCTGTACGAGCAACTCATCGTCGAAGTAGTCGCGCAGGCGCGCCAGCGCGCTGCTCACCGCCGACGGCGTCAGGTTCAAACGCTCGGCCGCCCGCGTGACGCTGCGCTCGGTGAGCAGCACGTCCAAAGCCGTCAGGAGGTTGAGGTCGAGCCGGTTGAATCGCATGCGGGGTTAACCCTCCATCGTGAAGCGGCATCGAAAGCTGCTGTCAATCGAATTCGATTTTCATAAAACGTGAGCCAGATCAATCTATCGGTTTCCCGATCGTGCAAAGCAACAGGAGACAAGGAATGGCTCTAAGTACGGCGACACCCGACCTCGCGAACATGCGGCGAAGCGCTGCCCATGATCCGCAGATCTCAAGCCCACCGCCGGCCGCGCTCACGAGCGGCTGCGCTGCTTGACCCGCTTTCGCATGGCCATCAACGCAAACACCGTCATGACCCATTCACCCAGACCCCATCGTCTATCCGCCCTGGCCGTTGCTGCCAGCCTGGCCCTGGTGGCAGAAGCGGCGCTGGCACAAGCCACGGGCCAGCCCGCCGCAGCGCAGCCGAGTGCCGACACCGGCAGCTCGAACGAGAGAATCGTCGTCACCGCCCGCAAGCGCGTCGAACTGGTGGTCGATGTGCCGCTGGCCGTCACGGTCGTGGGCCGTGATCAGCTCGAGCGCGACCAGGTCAGCAACCTGAGCGACCTGGCGCGCACGACGCCCGCCCTCGAGATCAGCCAGAGTTTCGGCGGCGAGTCCAATGGCGGCGGCCGGCTGCGCGGCATCGGCACGGGCGTGTTCAACCCCAGCGTCTCGCCGTCGGTTGCGCTGGTGGTGGACCAGGTCCCCATCGGGAACCTGGCGTTTCCCATGCTGTACGACCTGTCTGCCGTCGAGGTCTTGCGCGGGCCACAGGGCACGCTGTTCGGGCAAGGCGCGTCGGCCGGCGTGATCAACATCCGCAGCACGGCGCCTTCCACCACAGGCTTTGCGGTCAGGGGTGGCATCCAGTTCGCCGAAAAGGGCCGTGCGGGTTCGGAGTTCGGCGACCAGGTCGTCGATGCCGCCGTGAACGTGCCGCTGAACGACAAGATGGCGCTGCGCCTGGCCACGCAGCACCGCGTGGAGACGGGCCTGCAGCGTCGCATGAATGCCTCGGGCGGGCAGCCCGCGGGCCAGGACACCGAGATCACCGATGTCGGCGTGCGTCTGCGCTTCCTGATGAAGCCGACCGACAACATCCAGGTCAACCTCAGTGCCGAGTACGGCCTGAACGAAAGTGATGGCCAGATCTTTTTCGCCCCGGCCATTGCGCCGAACGCCACCACGCCTTTTGGTGCGCCGGGCAATACCTTGGGAGCCACATCGCTGGCGGCTCACCTGAACCCGGCGGGCTGCGCGATCACGGAATTCAGCCTGCGCGCGGAGCAGTACTGCGAGGCCGCACCCAGCTACACCGAGACGGAGGTCAGCGGCGTGTCCGCGGTCGTCGACTTCACGCTGTCGGACGCGCTGTCTATCACCTCGGTCACGGGCGTCCGGGAGCGCGTCTACCGCCAGTTCAGGCGCGAGTTCACGCGCCTGTCCACGGCGCCCTCGGCCGCCCGGGAACGGGTGGACGAGGATTCCGACGGCTTGTCGCAGGAACTCCGCGCCAGCTACGCGGGCGATGGCTTCGACCTGACCTTGGGCCTGGCCTACGCGAGTTTCGAATTCGAGAGCACGCCCCAGGGGAGCGAGCCCTTCACCTTCGGCTTGCGCCGGCAGGGCGATCGCATCGGCTTCGGCGTCTGCACGCTCAGCGGCGCCGTCTGCACCGTTCCGCCGGTGTTCACCAAGGAGATCACCCGCAACAAAACCCTGTCGGCGTTCACCGACGCCACGGTCAAGCTGCCGGCCAAGATGCAGGTGTTCGGCGGCCTGCGCGTGGACGATTTCAGCAACACCACGCGCACGGGCGCCAACACCCTCACGCCCACCTCGTCGCTGACCACGGAAGACCGCGCGCTGTCCGGGCGCATCGGTCTGAGCTGGCAGCCGGTCAGGAACTCCAACCTCTATGGGTCGCTGTCGCGGGGTTACAAGCCGCCGGCGGTCGGCACCAACGCCGCGGGCCAGCTGTTCGAATTGCTGCCCGAGGAATCCGACGCGTTCGAACTCGGCGCGAAGCTGTTCACCCGCAACGTCCAACTCACCGCCAACCTGTTCCACAACACCCTGAAGAACTTCCAGGGCCAGAGCAGCGTGTTCGTGGGGACGGCCCTGATCTCGACCCCACTGAACGTGCCCAAGCTGGTGGCCCAGGGCTTTGAGATCACGGCCACGGGCGACATCGGCAAGCACCTGAACGTCAGCGCCGGGTACCAGTACAACAACGTCAAGTACCCCGCCGGCTTCTCCGGGGACGACGGCCAGTCGCTGGGCGGCCGCCAATTCGTGCTCTCGCCGAGGCACAAGGTCTCGCTGTCCACCGAGTACAGCTTCGCGCTGACCGGTGCCGTGGTGGGGTTCGTGAACGCCAACATCATTCACAAGAGCGAGACCCTGATGTCCTCTCGCAGCGACCCGCGCTACGTGTTCCCGGCGCATGAGATCGTGAACCTTGGCTTCGGTGCGAGAAGCGCCGACGGTCGCTGGAACGCCTCGGTCTTCGTGCGCAACCTGACCAAGGAGCGCCAGCCCATGGCCTTCCTGGCCGGTACCTTCGCCGGTCAGCTGGACGGCAGCATCCGCGCCTGGCCGGTGGGCGGCCTGACGGCGCGGGCGGTGGGTGTGCGCGCGGGCTTCAGCTTCTGAGCAGGGTCAGGCACTCCACCCGCCCATGTGGGCTCGCCAGCGGTCGTTCGATCCGGGCTGCGGCGTCTGCTGGCTTTCCTGTCCATCGCTCCAAGGAGATTCCCATGCTCCCCCGCTGCTTCCTGCGCGCGCTCGTCGCCTTGTCCATCGCGGTTGGGGCCTCCAGCGCCACCGCGACCGACTCGCCTGGCGCCGTTTTCGACCGCTATGTCCAGGCCGTACACGCCACCGACATGGCGGCCGTCCGCGCGCTCATCTCGCCCGACGTGGAGCGCTCGAACTTCCGGCGCTGCAAGCCCGAGATGGACAACCCGACCTGCCTGGCGTTCTACATCGAGAGCACCGTGGTGGAGCCCAGGGCGAAGCTGACCGTCGTCAACCGCCGCCTGGAGGGCGACACGGTCATCGCCGACCTGGAAGTGCGCAGCTCGCTGTACACCCAGGCGGGCGTCGAGCGCATCCGGGGGCAGGACATCGTGCGCGTGCGCAACGGCCTGATCCACGGTTTCCGCTTCGTGCCCGACTTCAAGGATGAGCCCACCGCCATCTTCTTCGCCACGCTGGGTGTGGGCCCGCGGGCCGCACGTCCGGCCACCAAGCCCTGATCCTGACTCTGACCATGTTCAAGTATTTCCCTACCAACTACGTCTGGAACCTCTCGGTCGACCTGGCCATCGAGATGGGCGCGCGCATCGGCGAGATCGAGGTCATGTGCGCGCCGCTGCAGGAGGCCGCCAAGGCGCCCGATGCCGCCGGCACCCAGGCCTTCCGCCAGACCTGGGTCGCCATGGCCGACCGTCTTTGCGAGCTGGCCGCCGAGGACGAGGCGCGCGGCCGGCTGCTCTCGGCCGGCGAGAAACTGCGCCGCGCCTCCAGCTACCTGCTCACCGCCGAACGGCTGCAGGCGCACGACGCACCGGGCCGCATCGCGCTGTACCGGCGCCAGCAGGCGCTGTTCATCAAGGGCTCGCGCTGGATGGGAGACCGCGTCGAGCGCGTCGAAATTCCCTACGAGGGCACGCACCTGTCGGCGCTGTACCTGCCGGCCACGGGCCTGCAGCCGGGCGCGCGCGCGCCGCTGCTGGTGCAGGTCAACGGCCTGGACTCGACCAAGGAGATGAAGTACCTGGTGGGCCTGCCGGCCTGGCTGGCGCAGCGCGGCGTTTCGTCGCTGGTGGTCGACCAGCCCGGCACCGGCGAGGCGCTGCGCCTGCACGGCCTGACCGCGCGCTTCGATGCCGAGCACTGGGCCAGCCGCGTGGTCGACTGGCTCGAGCAGCACCCGGCGGTGGACGCCAAGCGCATCGGCTGCGAGGGCGTCTCGCTGGGCGGCTACCACTGCCCGCGCGCCGTGGCCTTCGAGCCCCGTTTTGCCGCCGGCGTGTGCTGGGGTGCCAACCACGACTGGCGCGACGTGCAGAAGAAGCGGCTGCAGAAAGAAGGCGACTTCCCCGTGCCGCACTACTGGGCGCACGTGTGCTGGACCTGGGGCGCCAAGGACATCGACGACTTCATGCGCATCGCCGAGAACGTGCACCTGGACGGCGTGGTCGAGAAGATCCGCGTGCCCTTCCTGGTGACGCACGGCGCCAAGGATTCGCAGATCCCGCTGAAGTGGGCCGAACGCACCTACGAGCAGCTGGTGAACAGCCCCAAGCGCGAACTCAAGGTCTTCACCGACCGCGAAGGTGGTGCGCAGCACGCCAGTTTCGACAACAGCATCAACGCCGGCCACTACATCGCCGACTGGGTCGCCGAGACCCTGGGCGCGAGCACGGCCGTCTGACCCGACAAGGAGGAAAAGCATGAACATCATCGGACCCGACGCGCTGGTCTTCGGCGTCGAGGACATCGCCGCCTGCAGCCGGTACCTGGTCGACTACGGCCTGAAGGACGTGGGCAGCGGCCGCTTCGAGGCGCTGGACGGCACCGCCGTCGTGATCAAGGCCAAGGACGACGCCTCGCTGCCGCCGCCGCTGCGCACGGCCAGCCTGCTGCGCGAGACGGTGTACGGCGTGGCCGACACGGCGACGCTGGACGCCATCGAGGCCGAGCTGCGGCGCGACCGCGAGGTGCGCCGTGAAGGCGGCCTGCTGCGCTGCGTGGACGACATGGGCTTCGCACTCGCCTTCCAGGTGACGGTGCGGCGGCCTATCTCGCTGCCGGCCGAGACCGTCAACGCGCCCGGCGCCGCGCCACAGCGCGGGCCCAATGCCATCGGCGTGACGCGCGACATGCCGGCGCTGCCGCGCTCGCTGTCGCACGTCGTCTACTTCGTGCCCGACGCAGCCCGGGCCGAGGCCTTCTACACGCGGCTGGGTTTCGTCTGCACCGACCGCTTCACCGGTGTAGGCCCCTTCCTGCGGCCGGCCGGCACGCTGGAACACCACACCCTCTTCTTCATCCAGACGCCGCCGCACATGCTGGGCTGCGAGCACTTCACCTTCCACATGGGCGGGCCCACCGAGGTGATGATCGCCGGCCGCCGCTTCGTCGAGAAGGGCTACGAGAGCTTCTGGGGCCCAGGCCGGCACCTGTATGGCAGCAACTGGTTCTGGTACTTCAACTCGCCGCTGGGCTGCCATGTCGAGTACGACGCCGACATGGACCTGCACGACGACACCTGGACGGCGCGCGAGGCGCCCATGGGCGCCGACAGCTCGCAGTCCTTCCTGTTCCAGTACCGCCAGGCCTGGGCGCCGGGCGGTCCGCCGCCCGGCGGTGCCGGCAAGCCCAGCGGTCCGCACTGAGGGCGCCCTCGATGCGCCTGTGCCACTTGAACGAACTGCCCGACGGCGGCGCGCGCGGCTTCGACCCGCGCGCCAGCGGGCGTGACACCTTCTTCGTGGTTCGCCGCGGGCGCCGGCTCGATGCCTATGTGAACGCCTGCCCGCACCATGGCACGCCGATGGCCTGGCGCAAGGACGCCTATCTCAATGCAGCGGGCGACCGCATCGTGTGCGCCGCGCACGGCGCGCAGTTCGAGATCGACAGCGGGCTGTGCACGCTCGGCCCCTGCCTGGGCGAGCACCTTCGCGCGCTGCCCCTGGCCCTGCACCATGACGGCGAGGTGCACCTCGCCGCCGACACCCCGAAGGACATTGACCCATGAGCCTGGCCCAACGACGCATCCTCATCATCGGTGGCGGCTTCTCCGGCATGGCCGCTGCCATCGAGCTGCGCAAGCTCGGCGCCGAGGTCGACCTGATCGAGATCGACCCCGGCTGGCGCAGCTATGGCGCCGGCATCAGCCTGGGCGGCGCCACGCTGCGCGCCATGCGCACCCTGGGCATCCTCGAGGCCTTCCTGCGCGAGGGCAATGCCGCCGACGGCGTGAAGATCTGCCTGCCGCATGGCCCGCAGGTGGCCGAACTGCCGACGCCGCGCCTGGCCGGCCCTGACGTGCCGGGCGGCGGCGCCATCCTGCGGCCCGTGCTGGCGCGCATCCTCGCCGAGGCCACGCGAGCGGCCGGCACGAACGTCATGCTGGGCTGCACCTTCACCTCGATCACGCAGGATGCCGATGGGGTGGACGTGAGCTTCACCGACGGCCAGCGGCGCCGCTACGACCTGGTGATCGGCGCCGATGGCCTGTATTCGAAGACGCGCGAGGCGCTGTACCCGGACGCGCCCAAGCCGCGCTACAGCGGCCAGGCCTGCTGGCGCGCGGTGCTGCCGCGCCCGCCCGAGGTCACGACCGCAACGATGTGGATGGGTCGGGTCAAGCCCGGCGTCAACCCGGTCTCCAAGACGCACATGTACTTGTTCGTCACAGAGCACCGGCCCAGCAACGAGCACGTCGATCCAGCCCGCTTCCCCACGCTGCTGCGCGAGCTGCTGGCCGATTTCCCGGCGCCAGTGTTGCAGCAGATCCGGGCGCAGATCAACGAAGACTCGCAGATCGTCTTCCGTCCACTCGAGGCCCTGTTGATGCCGCGGCCGTGGTCGAAAGGCCGCGTCGTGCTGATCGGCGACACCGTGCACGCGACCACGCCGCACCTGGCCAGCGGCGCCTGCATCGGCATCGAGGACGCCATCGTGCTGGCCGAGGAGATCGGCCGTGCCGGTGCGGCGCCAGCGGCGCTGCAGGCCTTCGAGGTGCGCCGCTGGGAGCGCTGCCGGATGGTGGTCGAGAACTCCCTGCGCCTGGGCGAGATCGAGATGGCCGGCGGCGACAAGGAAGAGCACGGCCGCATCATGCGCGACTCGCTGATGGCGCTGGCGCAGCCGATATGAACCCAGCGACCGCGGCACCACGCGCACCGCATGTGCTGGTGACAGGCGCGGCCGGCTTCGTCGGCCGCGCCTTGGTGGCGCGGCTGCTGCAGGCCCACGCGCGGGGCACAGGACCGCTGGCGCGCCTGACCACGATCGACCTGAGTGCCGTGCCTGCGGCGGCAGGAGTCCCTCTGCACGCCGTCGAAGGCAGCATCGCCGACGCGGCCGTGGTGCAGCGCGCCTTTGCCGAGCCGGTGGACTGGGTGTTCCACCTCGCCAGCGTGCCCGGCGGCACCGCCGAACAGCACTACGAACTGGGTCGGGACGTCAACCTGCACGGCACGCTGCACCTGCTGGAAGCCTGCGCGGCGCAAGTGGCCAGGGCAGGGGGTGGCGGCCCGGTGCCGCGCTTCGTGTTCGCCAGCACCGTGGGCGTGTTCGGCGCGCCGCTGCCGCCGGTGGTGGACGACGACACCTCGCCCTGCCCGGCCATGACCTACGGCACGCACAAGCTGATGGCCGAGGCTGCGGTGGCCGACTTCACGCGCCGCGGCGGCTGCGACGGCATCAGCCTGCGCCTGGCCGGCGTGCTGGCGCGGCCGCCGGCCCCCACCGGGCAGCGATCGGCCTTCCTGAGCGAGCTGCTGCGCGGCCCGGCGGCCGGGCGCGAGGTGGTGTGCCCGATGTCGCCCGAGGCCACCACCTGGGCCTCGTCCACGCCGAATGCCGTCGACAACCTGCTGCACGCCGCCAGCGTGCCGGCGGCACTGCTGCCGCGCCACCGCGCGCTGACGCTGCCGGCGCTGCACTTTTCGATGGCCGAGCTGATCGACGCGCTGGTCGCACGCCACGGCAGCGCCGTGCGCGCCTGCGTGCGCTTCGCGCCCGATCCCGTCGTCGAGGCGCTCTTCGGCCGCCAACCACCGATGCACACGCCCGCCGCGCTGGCCGCCGGCTTTTGCGACGATGGCGACCTCGCGACACTGCTGCGGCGCGCCACCGAGGCCGAGCCGCCTGATGGAGACACCCCATGAGCCCCAACCCCCGGCGCCGGTTCGTCGACCTCTCGATCTACCTCGAGAACGAGGTGCTGTCCGACCCGCCCCCGCTGGCGCCGAAGATCACCTACCAGAAGCATGCCGACACGCTGCCCGAGTTCATGGCCATGCTGCCCGGCACGCAGCCCGAGGACTACCCCGAAGGCGAGGCCGCCGCTGCTGAATGGGTGACGCTGACCACCCACAACGGCACCCACCTGGACGCGCCCTGGCACTTCCACTCCACGCAAGACGCCAAGAACGGCGGCAGCCGCCCCAGCATCACCATCGACGAGGTGCCGCTGGAGTGGTGCTTCCAGCCCGGCGTGAAGCTGGACTTCCGCCACCTGGCCGACGGCCACGTCGTCACGGTCGCCGAGGTCGAGGCCGAGCTCACACGCATCGGCCACGTGCTGCAGCCGCTGGAAATCGTCATCGTCAACACGCGCGCCGGCTCGCGCTATGGCCACAGCGACTACGTGAAGAGCGGCTGCGGCATGGGCTACGAGGCCACGATGTACCTGCTGGAGCGCGGCGTGCGCCTGACCGGCACCGACGCCTGGAGCTGGGACGCGCCCTTCGCCTACACCGCGCAGAAGGTGGCCGAGACCGGCAATAAGGCGCTGATCTGGGAAGGCCACAAGGCCGGCCGCGACATCGGCTACTGCCACCTGGAAAAGCTGCACAACCTGGAGGCGCTGCCGCCGGACGGCTTCACCATCAGCTGCTTCCCGCACAAGATACGCGGCGCTTCGGCCGGGTGGACGCGGGCGGTGGCCATCTTCGATTCCCTCTGAAACCGCCCCATCGACAGGAGACTCTCATGATCACCCGACGCCATTGCCTGGCCGCCGCCGGCGGCGCCATCGCCGGCCTGGCCGCCACACCGCTGCGCGCCCAGGCCGCGTTCCCGTCGCGCAGCCTCACGATGATGGTGGCCGCGCCCGCGGGCACGCCGTCCGACTCCAACGCGCGCCGTCTTCAGCCCTACCTGCAGAAGGCGATGGGGCAGCCGGCCATCGTCGAGAACGTGGCCGGTGCCGGCGGCACACTGGGCGCTGCGCGTGTGCTGCAGCAGCCCGCCGACGGCCACACAATCTTCGTGGCCTCGCCCACCGAATTGGTGCTGAGCCCGCTCACCGTGCCCGGGGCGCGCTACACGGCCGAGGACTTCGCGATGCTCGGCAACTTCGGCCGCATCCCCTACGTGCTGGTCAGCCGATCCACCCTGCCCCAGGGCTCGCTGGCCGACATCCTGGCGCTCGCCGGCAAGGGCGGCGCGCCGCTGAACATCGGCAACATCGGTGCCGGCTCCCTGATCCACCTGCTGAGCCTGGACTTCGAGCGCCTCGGCGGGCTGCAACTCAACCACGTGCCCTACCGCGGCGTGGCCCCGATGGTGCAGGACGTGATGGCAGGACAGCTCGACCTGTGCTTCACGCCGCTGGCCGGCAACACGATGGCGCTGCTGGAGCAGGGCCGCATGCGCACGCTGGCGGTGAGCTCCATCGCCAAGGCGCGCCTGATGCCGCAGGTGCCCACGCTGGCAGCCTCGGACCCGCGCTTCGCGCGCTTCGACTACGACGTGTGGGGCGGCCTCTTCCTGCGCCGCGAGACACCCGAGCCGGCACAGGCCCGGCTGCACGCCTGGTGGAGCGAGACTGCGCGCGACCCCGAGTTCCTGAACTGGATGCGCTCCACCGGCGGCGACCCGCTGCCGGTGCCACCGCTGGCCGAGACACGCGCCTTCTACACCAGCGAGGTGGCGCGCTACCGCGCTTTGCTCAAGTCCTTCCCCGAGGCCATGCGTGGTTGAGCAGGACAGCACCATGAGCCTGCCTGCCATCCACCGCGTCGTCACCGGCCACGACACCGACGGCCGTGCCATCGTCATCGAGAACGGGCCGCTGCCGCGGGTCGAGGAGCTTGCCGCCATTCCCGGCACCGTGTTCCACGAGGTCTGGTGCACGACGGGCGCGCCGGCGCCCGTCGACAACGGGCCCGACCCCACGCTCGGCCCGCTGAGCCTGCCGCCGCCGCCGCTGGGCACGCGCATGCGCTTCGTCGACATCCCGCCGGACACGCCGGAGTTCCTGGCCCACGGCGCCGCCCGCATGAAGGCGGCCTTCGCACAGATCGGCGACGAGGCTGCCTCCACCGTGCAGGCGCACTCGCCGCACCCGCTGATGCACCGCACCGAGTCGGTGGACTACGGCGTCGTCATCGACGGCGAGATGACGCTGGTGCTCGACGAGGGCGAGGTGCTGCTGCGCCCCGGCAGCGTGGTCGTGCAGCGCGGCACCAACCACGCCTGGGCCAACCGCTCGGGCAAGCCCTGCCGCATGCTGTTCGTGCTGGTGGCCGGCCGCTACGCCCCCGAGATCGCTGCTGCGCTGCCAGCGCATCCCTGAAGGAGTTTCCCCGATGCGATTCGCCACCCTGCGCGACGGCAGCCTCGACGGCCGCCTCGTCCTCGTCTCGGGCGATGGCCAGCGCGCCGTCGACGCGGCGCCGGTCGCGCCCTCGCTCATCAGTGCGCTGCAGCGCTGGACGGCCGTGCAGCCGGCGCTGCAGGCGCTGGCCGATGCGCTGGACACCGGACGCGCCGCCGGCGCCTTCGACTTCGACCCGCGCGCCTGCGCCGCTCCGCTGCCGCGCAGCCCGCAGTGGCTGGACGGCTCGGCCTTCCTCAACCACGGCCGGCTGATGGACAAGGCCTTCGACAAGCCGCCGCCACCGCTGGTGGACACGGTGCCGCTGATGTACCAGGGCGCAAGCGACGACTTCCTCGGCCCGCACGACGATGTGCCCATGCCCACCGAGGCCGACGGCATCGACTTCGAGGGCGAGTTCGCCGTCGTCACCGGCCCCGTGCCGATGGGCGTGTCGCCGGCCGACGCACTGGGCTGCGTGCGCCTGGTGCTGCAGCTCAACGACTGGAGCCTGCGCGCCCTGGGCCCGCACGAGATGAAAACCGGCTTCGGCTTCCTGCAGGCCAAGCCCTCGACCGCGTTCGCGCCGCTGGCGGTGACGCCTGAGGAACTGGGCGACGCCTGGCAAGACGGCCGCGTGCACTTGCGGCTGCACGTGCAGTGGAACGGTGATCGCTTCGGCGAGCCGCACGGCGGCGAGATGAACTTCCACTTCGGGCAGCTGATCGCGCACGCGGCGCGCACGCGGCGGCTCACCGCCGGCTGCATCGTCGGCTCGGGCACGGTGTCCAACGTGGCGCGCACGGCCGGCTCGGCCTGCATCGCCGAGCGCCGCGTGATCGAGAAGATCGACCTCGGCGAAAGCCGCACCGCCTTCATGCGCTTCGGCGACCGCGTGCGCATGCAGGCGCGGCACGCCGACGGACGCGAAGGACCCTTCGGTGTGATCGAGCAGCGGGTGGTCCAGGCGGCGTGAACGGGGCGCCGGGCTCGGCGGACGGCAGCCGCTCGACGAGGTCCGTGCCCGTGTCGCCCGGCCTGCCGGCCTTCAGCTTTCGAGATTCGCGCGCAGGCGCGTCAGCAGGCCCAGCAGCGTCTCGCGCTCGGCCGGGCTGAGGCCGGCGGCGGCGGCCTCGGCCTCGCGGCGGCGCTGGCGCTGCACCGTGTCGTGCAGTGCCCGGGCCTGCGGCGACAGCGACAGCCGCGTCACGCGACCGTCGTGCCCATCGGGTTCGGCCAGCAGCAGGCCACGGTCGCGCAGCGCCTGCACCAGCCGCGCAAGCTGGCCCTTGTCGCGCCCGGCGTGCTCGGCCAACTCGGTCAGCGTGGCCCCGGGCCGCCGCGCGAAGAAACCCAGCAGCCGCGCCTCCAGCGGCGTCAGCCCCAGGCCGGCGTCGCGCAGCGCCTGGTGATGGCGGGCGCGGGCTGCGTGCACGACGGCATGCAGCGCGTCGAGCAGCTCCGACACACCGCCCATTTCGTTGACATTGTCAATCTTGTTTGCCATGATTGTTGATCATATCAACCATCTCGGAGATTGCTGCTTGCACACCGAACCAGGTTTTGCCGGGCGCGACCCGACCCCACGCCGCCGCGTCGAGCGCGTGCGCTTCGAACTGCGCCGGCGCGAACTGGTGGTCGCGCGCGTCGAACGGCCGACACCGGGCTTCGCCGCCATCACGCTGGCCGGGGCGGCGCTGGAAGGCTTCCAGTCGCTGTCGTTCGACGACCACCTCAAGCTGATGCTGCCGCATCCCGACGGCACGGTGGTCATGCGCGACATCACGCCACGCGCCTTCGACGCCGCGCGGCAGGAACTGCGCCTGGAGATCGCGCTGCACGGGCACGGCCCGGCCAGCATATGGGCGGCGCAGGCCAAGCCGGGGCAACCGGCGGTGATCGGCGGGCCGCGCGGCTCGATGATCATCCCGGCCGACTTCGACTGGCACCTGCTGGCCGGCGACGCCTCGGCGCTGCCGGCCATCCTGCGCCGCCTGGACGAGCTGCCTGCGGGCTGCATGGCACAGGTGCTGGTGCAGGTGGACGATGCCGCCGACGAACGCAGGCTGAACAGCGCCGCCACGGTGCGGGCACGCTGGGTGCGCACCCCCGCGCAGTGGCTGCAGCAGTTGCGCGATGCCGACTGGCCGGCCGGCGAGGGTTTCGCGTGGCTGGCCGGCGAAGCGCGCGTGGTGGCCCAGGCACGGCGGATCGTGCTGGGCGAGCACCACCACCCGCGCGAGGCGCTGCGCGCAGCGGCCTACTGGAAGCAGGGCGCCGCGGCCTTCCACGAGCAGCTTGACGAGGCCTGAGCGCGCGTTGGCGGGCCGAGGGCGCAGACCGGAAGAGGGCGCCCCTCAGCGCGCGGCCTGAAACAGCGTGGTCACCTCGGCGGCCGTGAGCACGCGGCCGTAGGCCCGCACGCCGTCGATCACTGCATAGGCCGGGTCGCGCAGTCCGCCGCTGAACCGGGCGCGGCCCACGGCAAAGGCACCGTTGGCCGCCCAGCGGGTGCTGTTGGCCAGCGTGCCGGCCAGGCGGCCGTTGACGTACAACGCCATCGTGTTGGAAGTGGCGTCGCGCACCGCCACCAGGTGGTACCAGGCGCCGGTGACGATGGTCTCGGTGTCGGTGATGCGGAAGGTCGGGCTGGCGTCGGCATCCGCGCCCAGCATCGCGAAGGTCGCGCGGGGCAGGCCGCCGCCGCAAGGCGGCACGATACCAAGGTAGAAGCCCGACACCGTCACCCCGTCCTGGCTGGCCAGGATCTGGTTCCAGCAGGTGGGCAGCTGGTCGAAGCGGATCCACCCCGACACGCTGAAGCTGCCCGCGGTGTCGAGCACTCGCGCTGCGGTCGTCGCACCCGCGCCCGAGCCCGGGCCCGCGAACTGCAGCGCCGCGCCGGCCCGCCCGCTGGCGGTGACGGCCACGCCACTGCCCAGCGTGAGCGTGCGGCCGTTGCCGCTGCTGTCGGGTGCACCGGTGCCGCTGGCGGCGTCGAAGCTCCACTCGGCCAGCGCGCCGGCAGGCAGCGTGCCTGTGGCGGCGGCCGTCACCGTCATCGAGACGGCCGCGCCGGTGGTGGCCGCACCGGCGTTGTCGAAGGCGCGCGCGGTCAGCGCGTAGGTGCCTGCGACGCTTGGCGTCCAGCCCAGGGTGTAGGGCGCCGTGGTGTCGCTGCCCAGCAGCGTGCCGCCGGCGTAGAACTCCACGCGCGCCACGCTCCCGTCGGCATCGGCGGCAGTGGCCGACAGTGCGACAACGGTGCCGGTGGCCACGCTGGTGCCGCCGGCTGGGGCTGTGAGCGACACCGTTGGCGGCTGGTTGACCGGTGGCGGCGTCGGCGATGCGGAGCCGCTCCACACCCGGGCCTCGAGAATGCCGGTAGCCAGGGCACTGCGCATGGAGACGCGGATGCTGGTGGTCGTGACCGGCGCGAAGTCCAGCCGGTTGAAGCGGTTCAGCAGCAGGCCCGGCGAACCCAGTGCGACCCAGGCACTGCCGTTCCAGTGTTCCACCGCAGCGGCGGTCGGCGTGCCGATGCCTGCGCCGTCGTTCCACCAGTAGACCTCGAAGGCCGAGACGCTGCGCGCCGTGGGCCAGCTGAAGCTGACCCAGTCGGTCCGGCCGTAATTGACCGGGCCTTCCCAGTTGCCATAGGCGCCGCCGCTGCGGTCGGCCGAACTCGCCGGCAGGCGTCCGTCGTTCACCGCCGCCAGGGTTTCCCATGGCGAGACGTGGGAGGTGGCCAGGGTGGCCGAAGGCGCCAGATTGGTGCTCTGCACGGGCGGGGGCGCGATGATGCTGAAGGCCACCGCAGCGCTGGTGGTGGAGGCACCGGTGTTGTCGAAGGCGCGCGCGGTCAGCGAGTAAGCGCCAGCCGTGGCGGGGGCCCAGCTCAGGGCGTAGGGCGCGGTGGCGTCGGTGCCCAGCAGCGTGCCACCGGCGTAGAACTCCACCCGGGCCACGCTGCCATCGGCATCGGCGGCGGTGGCCGCCAAGGTCACCGCGGTGCCGGTGGCCACGCTGGTGCCGCCGGCCGGCGCCGTGAGCGCCACCGTCGGCGCCTGGTTGGCGGGGGGCGGTGCGCCCGGCGCGTACAGCTGCGCCACCGGCACCCGGGCCCAGGCGCCGCCAGGGCGCAGCCAGCTCAGCTGCAGCACCGCGCCGCCGCCGAACTCCTGGAACTCCACGACGATAGGCACCCGCTGCCCGGCCGCCAGTGCGATGCCGGCCGAGGTGTCGACGGTGGGCGGATGCGCCGTCCAGTTGTTGATGAGCAGCACGCCGTTCACCCACACGCGCACGCCGTCGTCCGACAAGGTGCGGAACTGGTACGTGCCGGCCTCCACGGCCTGGATCTCGCCCGTCCAGCGCACCGAAAAGTTGTCCGCCCCGATGCCGGGTGCGGGCGCACCCACCCCCCAGTCGAACCATGGCACTTCCGTGCGCGTGACCACGGCCGTGCCAGCGAGCGTGGTGTTGTTGAAGTAGCTGGCCCGCAGGCCCGTGCCGGTGCTGGCCGCGGGCACGCCCGGACCCGGCTCGTCGCCACCGATCTGCTGCAGGTAGGCCACCAGGTTGGCCAGGTCGGCCCCGGCCACGGTGCTGCCCGCATGCGCCTGCACGGCCGCCGCCAGCGTCGGCGCGCTGCCGTCGTGCAGGTAGGGCGCGGTGGCCCACAGGTCGCGCAGCGTGGGCGCGTCGATGCCCGTCAGGGGCGCGCCCAGGCGACCGCCGCTGCTCGGCTTGAGCGTACCGATGCTGCGCAGCGAGCCCGCGTCACCGCTGATCGTGAAACCCGCCCCCGTGTGGCAGCTGGCGCAGTTGGCGTTGGTGAACACCGTCCTGCCGGCGATGGCGGCGGCCGTGAGCGTGCCGTCGGCGTTGCGGTTGGGGCTGCGTTCGAAGGTGGTAAGCGAGCCGAGGTAGGCCGCCAGCGCGTCGAGGTCGCCGCTGAGGCCGGCCTTGCGGTCGCCCAGCGGGGTGTTGCGCGTGCCCGCGTTAAACTGCGCGTCCGCCATCAGTCCGGTGCCCCCGGCAAAGGCGCGGATCTGGCCTTCGAAGTCCTGCACCTCGTCGAAGTTGGCGCTCCAGTGCACGAAGCCTTGGGCCATGCCGGCGCGGCCGGCCAGCGCCGGGGTGTTGCGCAGGCCTTCGCCGAAGTGCGTGAAGTCCCAGGTGCGGCCGTCGTGGCCGGCGTCGCTGTGGCAGCTGGCGCAGCTCATGTAGCTGTCGCGCGCCAGGCGCGGGTCGCGGGCGTCGTAGAAGAGCTGCTTGCCCAGCAGCACCTGGGCGCTCAGGCGCTCCGCACCCGTCGTGGCCACGGTGGCCACAGTCGGGAACTGCGGCAGGCCCTCGCGCACCAGCGGGCCGAGGTCGACCACGCTGGCCGAGCGGTCCATGAAGTTCTGCACGTACAGCCGGGTACCGTCGGCCGAGACAGCCAGCGCCTGCGGCGCACGGCCGACATCGAACTTCACCAGCTCGCGGCCGCGGAAGGCGTCCACCACCGCCACCTGGCGGCTGGTCTCCAGCGCCACGAACAGGTACGCACCACTGGGGTGGTAGGCCGCGGCCGTGCCCAGGCTGGCGTTGTCGTGGTCGATGCGGCTGGCGTGATCCTCGGCCAGCGTGGCCATGTCGATGCGCGAGCTGATGGCGCGCACCGTGTTCTGGAAGTCCAGCGGCTGGCCATTGCGCAGCGCGCCGCGCCGGATGTTGTCCTGCTTCGATGGCACCCAGGCGCGGGCGCCGTCGGGCGAGATGGTGGCCGCGGCCAGGTAGTTGGGCAGGCCGGCGCCCTGGTTCTCGTTGTCGACCTTGTCGCTATGGCGCAGCACGATGCTGCGGTTCAGCGTCATCGGGCCGGCGTTCACCGCCAGCACCTCGGCGCCGCCCGCGGCGGTGTCGACGGTGGCCGTGCCTTCGCCAGGCAGCGGGTTGGTGATGAAGCGCGAGACCAGCACGAGGGCGCCATTGGCCGACGCCGACACGTGCCGCGCGTTGGCGCCCACGGCCAGCGTGGCCTGCACGGCGCCCGTGGCCGGGTCGAGCTTGAGCAGCTGGCCGGTGGCCTCGAGCACCACGAAGGCACTGCCGCCGGGCGCGAAGGCCAGGCCGTGCGGCTGCGCCGCCGACGGCAGCGCCACCGTGGCCACCACCGTGAGCGTGGCGGGGCTGAGGATGCTGATGCTCGACGAGCCCTTGTTGGTGACCCAGAGGCGGCCGTCGGGTGCGACGGCCACCGCGCGCGGCGAGCTGCCCACGGCGACCTCGGCCACGCGGGTATTGCTGGCGGTGTCGATCACGGCAACCGTGTTGCTGTCGGGGTTGGCCACCCACAGCCGCGCCGAAGCGCCGCCGCGTGCTTCCAGCGCCACGGCCGAGGAGGCCGCGGGCCGGCCCGGCGTGGGCGGCGTGCCCACCGCCTGCAGGAAGGTGCGCGCGGTGGTGCGCCCGGCGGTGTCGCGTGCCGAGAGCGTGACGGCATAGACCCCCGGGTTGGCGAAGCTTCGCGTGATCGACGCGGCGGCGCTGAACGGCGTGGCGGGCGTGCCGTCGCCGAAGTCCCAGCTGTAGCTGACGCCGGCCTGCGCCGCGACGGCGTAGCTTGCGCTGCCGCCGGCGTTGATGACCGGGGCGTTGATGACATCGGTCACGGTGGGAGGCGTGTAGGGTGTCACCGGCACCTGCGGCGCGCCGACACCCTGGCCGACGGCGATGATGGTGCCGCGCGAAGGCACGCCGCTGGCGTCCACCGCCACGAGCTGGTAGTAGCCCGGGGGCACCAGGGTGTTGGCCGGCACGGTGGCCGTGATGCGGAACTGCTCCTGGGTGAAGGCCATCGGGATGCGGCGCTGCCCCGAGTTGAACGAGTGCGTACCGACGCTCAAGCCGATCAGCACGGTCTCGCGGATGGTGGCCGTCGAAGCCAGGTCGAACTGCAGCTGCGCACCGTTCGCATGGCGCAGGCCGCTCACACCCACCAGGCGCGGGCGAGGCGCCAGTTGCGCGGCTCCGTTCACCGTGCGGAACAGGTACGGCGGATAGAAGACATCGCCGCGAAGCTGAACCGGCCCGGGCGTGCCGCCGCCAGTCACCAGCACGGTGCCGTTGGGCAGCAGGCTGGCCTGCGAGTGGTAGCCGCGGAACACGGTCGAGGCCGCCATGCGGGCCCAGGTGCCGTTGGCCGGGTTCCACATTTCGGCCGTGTATGCGCCGAAGGCGGGATCGTTGTTGGCGCGGGTTTCCCCGCCGGTGACCACCACCTTGCCATCGGGCAGGACCACCACGCCCGCGTAGTGGCGGCCGAAGGCCATCAGCGGCTGCTCGGTGCGTGCGGCGCCACCACCGTTGAGGTCGATGACCGTGGCCTGACGGCTGCCGGCCCAGCCCAGGCCGTTGTGGTAGGCGTTGCCGCCGACCATCAACACCCGGCCGGGCGCGTACATCACACCCGTGGACGTCGGGCCGGCGTTGGGGGCGTTGTCGTTGGTGAAGGCGCCACCGGGCGCCCCTTTCCACCCGCCGACGATGGTGGTCGTGCCCTGGCCGCCCGCGGCGTTGGCGTCGACGTACCACATCTGGTCGGTGCTGACGCCGAAGACGCGCCCGTCCGGCGCAAGCCAGGCCTTGGGCATCGACGCGCGCAGAACGTCAGGGCCCCAGGCCGTGCGGCTCTGGGCGTTGAACAGGGTCCGCCAGGCACCGTTCTCGTAGACCTCGGGCGTCATCGACGACAAGCCTTCGGTCAGCGCCCCCGCCACGTTGTTCCACTGACCCTCGGTGTAGGGCGCAATGCCGCCCAGGATGATGGGGCGGCCGTCGGCCAGCGTGATCATCGTGGCGTACCAGCGCGAGTCGGCCACGTTGCCTGCCGCAGGCATGGCACCGCTGCTGGGTTCGTAGGCGACGCTGGTGACGTTGCCGTTGCCGCCGGTGATGAGCAGTTGCCCACTGGACAGGTAGGTCGCAGCAGCGCAGAAGCTGTCCTGGCGCGTCGGGTCGTAGGTGGTGACGTGCGCGCCGGCATCGAAGAGGCCGCGGTTGGGGTCCCACACGTCGAAGTAGCGGCCGTTCTGCGCGTTGCCGTCGGGCGTGGTGCCCCAGGTCAGCACCTTGCCGTCGGGCAGCACGGCCTGGTGCAGCCCGTTCATCGGCCAGGGGCCGACGCCCGACCACATGCCCTGCGTGGGCGCACTGGCTGGAATGGCCAGGCCCTGCAGCAGCGCATCGGTGGGCGCCGGCACGCTCACCCAGCCTGTCGGGTTGACCGTGACCGCGAGCGCCCGAGCCCGCCCCTCCTCGCCCGACAGCGCCGCCTGCTCCGGATTCGACGGCGCGCGATCACCGCCGCCGCAAGCGGCCAGTGCCGCTGCGACCAGGAGTGTTGCAAGCGCAGAGCGGTGGCAAGGGCGGCGCGTCAGGCGAGGGTGTGGGCGATGGGTCATGGAGAGCGGTTCGTGTCGTCAGCAATCTGTGGATGTGGGCGCGCAGGTCGCTCAGGCGCCAGCGCGGCGCGTCAGTTCGTCCAGTGCCGGGATTTCGCGCAGCAGGCGCTTCACATCGGGCGGGTTGCCGTCGTAGCGCAGGCGCAGTTGTCCGTTGCGGTCGATGAGCCACAGGCCGGTGGCATGGTCATCGGGGCGACGCACTTCCGGCCCGGGCCGGAACAGGCGCAGCGCATCAGACACGCGTTCGATGTCCTCCGGGCGCCCCGTGACAAAGCTCCAGCCCGACAGGTCGACCCCCATGCGCACCGCGTAGGCCTTCAGCGCCTGCGGTGTGTCGCCCAGCGGGTCGAGCGAGACCGACAGCAGCCGCACCCGTGGCCGCACGGCCGGCGGCAACTGGCGCTGAAGCTCGGCCAGAGCGGCGATCTGCACCGGGCAGACGGTGGAGCAGCCTGTGAAGACGAAGTTGGCCAGCACCGTCCGACCCACCAGGACCGCGGGATCGAACCTGCGGCCTTCCTGGTTCAACAGGTGCATGCCGCGGAAGTTGGCGTAAAAGCTGCTGCCTGCCCCGCCCGCGTTCGCCCGGGCCAGCGGCGCCGAGAAGGCCGCCGCCCAGCCGAGCGCTGCACTGGTGACCGCCTGCTGCAGCCAGTGGCGGCGCGAGACTGCGCGGCGGTCTGCGCCAGGGGCCAAGCCGGCCGTCAGACCCCGCGCATGCCAGGGCGACAAGTCATCGGTTGCGGTTGCGGTTGCGGTTGCGCTTGTGCTCTTCCAGTCCCTCGGTTCGGGCGCGTGCTTCTTCGACAACTTGTTCATCTGCAGTTCCGGCGCCCGTGGGCATGGGGCTTTTTCCTCGCGCAGTGTGTGTAACAAATGGTTCAATCCGGGTTCAATCCAGGCACCCCCCCGCGAAGCCGGGGCTCCACGGCGGACGAACCCGCATTTACCCGATGAGCGCACCGTCGACGGTTTCAGACCCAAGCACCACCACCCTGCGATTCGGGCGCTGCGAGCTGCTGCTGCAAACGCGCGAGCTGCGGGTGTCCGGACGGCCAGAGCCCGTGCGACGGCGCGTGTTCGACCTGATGGCGTTCCTGGTGGCGCAGCGCCATCGCGTGGTGTCTCATCACGAGCTGCTGCGCCAAGTGTGGGGCAGTGCCCAGGTCTCGCCCAAGATGCTGGCGCGTGCGGTCATGGAAGCGCGTCGTGCCTGCGGCGACCCGGCCGAAGAGCCCGGGCTCTTCGTCTCGGTGCGGGGGGTGGGTTACCGCTTCGTCGGCACCCTCACCGAGGCATCGACCTCGCCATCCCCAGCCGACACGGCGGTCGAGGACCCGAGCGAGGTCCGCAGCCTGCTGCGCAGAGCCCGCCAGGCGCTCGACGCCGGCCGGCTCGACGAGGCCCAGGTCTTGGCCGCCGAGGCCCAGGCCGGGGCCGACAGGGGGCCCTCGCACGCCGACCGGGTGCAGGCCCTGGTGCTGCGTTCGTCAATGGCCATGCGCAGGGGCACCGCCGCCGAAGCCGCGAGGCTGGCTGCCCATGCGCTGCAGATCGCGCGCGCCGAAGGCCAGCCGCAGCTGGTGGCCCAGGCGCGGCTGGCGGTGGGCTACGTCCACCTGGTGGAGGGCGACCGGGCCTTGGCCATCAGGCACTTCGAAGAGTCCCGCGAGGCCCTCTCGGCGCGTGGCCATGAGCGCGATCTGCTGACCTGCCTGAACCGGCTGGCCATGGCGTTCCGGGACACTGGCAAGCCTGAGTCGGGCTTGCAGATGAACCGGCGCGCCCTGGTTCTCGCGCGCCAGCTCAGGGACCCGGATGCCATCCTGATCGCGCGCAACAACGAGGTGATGTTCCTGCTTTACATCGGCGACAGGCAGAGCGCCGAAGGACAGGCTGCTGCCGCCCGCAAGACCTTCGAGGAAGCACTGGCGCTCGTGGATGGGCTGCTGCAGGACCAGCCCGCCGGCGCCGGCAGCCGCCAGCGGCAGTCGGCGCTGGGCAACCGCGCCTTCGTCCTCCAGCGCCTGGGCCGGCTTGACGAAGCCTGGTCCATGCTGTCCGAGCTCGAGGTCGAGTCCGAAGGCTGCAGATGGTTGGACAGCCCCATCCATGCCGAGCGGCAGATGGTCACCCGGGAACTCAGGGCCACGCTGCTGGCCGACGCCGGCCGGCACGACGAAGCGCTCGAGCTGCTGGGCCAGAGCGTCGAGGCGGCGGTGCGCCTGGGGCGCCACGGCGCCTTGCCACGCCTGTACGGCCTGGCCGGCGACATCGCCGAGCGGGCAGGCCGGCTGGCGCAGGCGCTGCGCTGGGTGCGGCTACAAGGTGACGCGCAGGTGGCCCTGCGTGCCAGCGAAGCGAGCGCGCTGGCACTCATCCTGGAAGCCGAGATGAACGCCGAGAACCTGCAAGCCGAACTGCATCGGGCGCGGGCGCAGGTGGCAGCGCTGCAGCAGGAGAACGCAGGGCTGCGGCAGCGCGCGGAGCTGATGCAGGGCGCGGCACCGGTGGCGGCAGACACCGGCCTGGCAGGCAGCGAGCAGCTCACGGCATTGTTCTCGGCGCGGCACCATCACGCACGCGTCAAGGGCTTGCCGATGTGCCTGGGGCTGCTGGAGTGGGCGCCGGATCAGCCGCTGGCTCCCGCCGCACTTCGGGGCATCGCCGAGGTTCTGGCGGCGCAGGCCGACATTGCCTACCCGGCTGTCGACCAGGGCGCGGTGGGCGTGGTGTTCCGCATCCGTGACGCGGGGCCCTCGCACGCCGCCGAGGTGTGCCGGCGCGTGCTGGACGCGCTCGAGCGCCAGACCTGGTCGCGCCCGGGCACCGGGCAGCCGCCTTCGTGGCGATGCCGCAGCGCCGATGCGGCATGCTTCGGCTCGATCGAGCAATGCATCCAGAGCCTGGCGCATCGCTCGCCGACACCGGACAAGCACATGGCCGACGAATGAACGCGAGCATGGCGCCCGGCGCCACCGTGATTCCGAACCGGTCGGGCGCGAACGGATGCACCGACACCCGACTGCCCACTGCAGGCGCTGGCGCTCACCTGGCCGCACTGCTCCCCGGTCTGTTCCCCCCAAGTTCGCGCGGGACTTCATGAGACCACCAACAGCAGCCAGTCTGGTGCGATCCCGCGGCCGCCGCAATGGCTCCGCTCCGCCACATCGACGTCCGATGCAAGCTCAGTCGGCTGTCCCAAAGCCGCTGCGCACCAGATCCGCGATCCGAACCGCCATGCTGCGCGCAGGATCGAACGGAAGGTCTTCGAATCCGAAGGCCGCATAGAGCGCCCGAACATCGTCATCCAGCGGATGCGTCAGCACGCAGAAGCAGCCGACTTGGTCGGACAGGCGCACTGCCGTTGTGAGCGCATAGAACATCAGCGATCGAGCGATGCCCTGCCCCTGCCACCGCAGGTCGACCGCCAACTGGCCCAGCAGGATGGCGGGCAACGGGTCGGGCCGAGTGCGTTGCTGCGCCTTGGGCAACCACGCTCGCTCGACCTGCGCCGTCGACAGGCTCACGTAGCCGACGACGCTGCCAGCTTCCGCCTCGAAGATCACGCTTGTACGCGAAACCCCCAGTTCCTGGTTGCGCCAGGCGTGGCGGCGGAACCAGTGGTTTAGCGCGTCGCGCCCGCAATCGAACGCCGCCGTGTCGTCATCGGCCACCAGGGGTCGCGGCGGTGTGAAGGCGGCCGTTGTGTCTGAGGTCACTTCTGCCAGACGGGGCGAGTCTTGGACAGTTTTCGAAGCGCCGGCACTTCCCTCGCTGGCGCAATGGCCCAGGCCTCGAACCTCGCCCAGTCCTTCGCCGGAATCGTCACGATGCGGCGATTGAGCAGGTCGGACTCTGCGGCTTCGAGCGCACGCCGCCTCACGAAGTCGCTGAGACTGGTGCTGGCCTGTTCGGCCGCCGCCTCCAGCAAGGCACGTTCGCTGGCATTGACGCGAACACTCAGAACGGCCGCGGGGGTGGTTGGCATGCGGACATCTCCCAACGAATGTATGACAATAGCATACAAGACCACGAAGCGCCATTCGCCTGCCATGTTCCCTGCCTGCGACGAGCGCCGTGCCGTGGCTTCGTTCGGCAACAGCTCGCCCAGCTTCACCCACCGCACCCGATTTCAGCCATGAACGTTCATCCCCTGCGCCCACGCGATCACGAAGACGCGGCCCGTGTGGCCATCTCCTGGCTGACCGAGCGTCATCGCAAAGGCTGGCGCAACGCGTTCGAGGCCCTGCTGGATCTCTGGCGACCCGAAGGCCCGCGTGACGGCTGGCAGCTGGACGAAGACGGTATGACCATGGTGTCGATCAACGCCGGCGAGTGGTTGATCTCCCGTGGGGAGATCCACGCCCGTGGTGGCCCGCGCGAGATCAACGCCTACCTGCTGGGGCAGGAGGGCCCGTTTCTCACGCCCGGCCAGCGCGACTGGATCGCTCAACTGCGCGCACGGCCCCTGCGCCTGTACCGGGTCACCGACGTGCAGCCCGGCGCCGGCATGACCCTGATCGACGAGTTCGACCCGCAGGCCCCACCACAATCGGTGCGCGAGATCAGCGGCAGCCGCACCGCGAAGCTGGGCATGCTGATGGGCGCTCGCATCATGGAGGTCGCTGCCGGCGCGGGCATGGCCGGGCACCTTGAACTCTCGGGGGCCATCTATCCCTTCTCCAAGCTGGCCGAGTCAGCCGTGCTGGCGCAGGCCCGTCAGGCGCTGGCCGGCTCTGCCGAGTTGAAGCTTCACGTCGACAATCAACGTGATCTGTTCGAGCTGAAGATCGCCCGCGCCTGGCTGGACCAGTGGCTCGCGCCCGCACCGCTGCCGCAGATTCAGGATGCATCGACCGGCGATCTCCTGCTCCTGGTGACCGACCACTACCGCGTGGTCGATGCGGCGGCGCTCGCCGCTTCCTTGGCGTCGCAGCCCGATGTCCACGGCGATGTACGGCAGGGATGGAATCGCATGATCGAGAGCGCTGACGGCGCGCAGCGCAGCCTGTCGACCGTCAACCCAGGACGCAGCACCGACCGCGTCGAACTCTTCCACCGCACCCAGCGGCTGGCGGAAGATGGCCGCGCCTGGTTCGAAGGCATGGCCGGCGCGGCCGTGCAGCACCTGACGCGCGAGATCACCGATCCGGCCGGCCATCTCTCCCGGGCGGGCGGCGGCAAGGGTGCCAACAGCACGGGCCGCACGCCGCGATCCGCCTCCGCAGGCACTCCGGACCTGCCGCCCGAGGTCATCGCACAGGCCATCGAGCATGCGCTCCATCGCCACTACGCCAACTGGGCTGACGAGACGATTCCCGCCCTGGGCGGACGCACGCCGCGCCAGGCCATCACCGCGCCGGCAGGCCTGGAGCGCGTGAAGGGCCTGCTGCGCGAGTACGAAGAAGGCGAACGGCAGCAGTCCGCCGCCCAAGGGCGGCCCGCCGTGTCCTACCAGTTCTTGTGGGATGCATTGGGGATCTCGAGATGAGCATGGATGACACCCCGCACGGCCACGGTAGCCATAACGCAAGGGTTTTGACCATCGACCTCGAGGAGCTGACCTGGGCATTGAACTCGCGCGACCCTCTCGGGGAGAGCAGCCACTGGCTGAACCTCGAGTCCGGGACGATCCTGTCCCTGATCGGACCCGATGCCGACAACGAAACCGACGCGGATCCACGGGATGACGACTGTTGGCTGTTCATCGAACCCATCGAGTCGTCAGTGGCCTTCCGCGTCATGGAGGAATTTGTCGATCAGTGCGGCGATGACCGGCTCGCACGGACTCTCGGGCAGGCGCTGCAAAAGCGCAAGCCCTTCCGTTGCTTCAAGGACGCGCTGGCTGCGCATCCTGCGCAACGTGAGGCCTGGTTTGCCTTCGAACGCCAGGCCATGGAGTCGATCGCACGGCAGTGGTGCGAAGAGCATGGCATCTCGGCCCGGTGGGCCACCCGGACGACCGAGCCTACGCCTTGAGCCGCGTCAGATCGTCGAGGTCCGCCCGTCGCTGCGCGACCCTGCGCTCGTAGCTCGCCTGGTTCTTGGTGCACACCAGCACGTGCGGGCTGCCCTTGCGCTCGGTGCTGCAGTCGACGTCGTGCCGGCCCTGACGGATCGCGTCCTCGACGTGGCGTCGCGCAGCTTCGCGAGCCTTGAAGCGCCAGTCCTCCTGGTCGGCACTTTGCAGGAAGCGGCTCAGGGCCAGGCAGTGCTCGCAATGGCAGCTCAAGCGGGCCTCGCGCCGCCAGTCGGCAGGCGGTACCAAGTCCAGTGAGCAGCGTGCGCGCAGGTGGTCCAGCGCAGCGGCCCGCAACCGCAGGCAGGCCGGCCGTTTCAGCAGCGCGGGCCGCTCGGCGACACGGCGCAAGGCCGGAACGATGACGGCATCCATGCCATAGGTCTTGGGCCAGGCCAGCCAGTGCGTCACAGCCTGATCGGCCAGCGCAGACATGCCCGCGTGCCCGGTGGACGCGAGGGCGCGCAGCGTGTCGTGGAGCACACCCGCGCCGGCGCGCTCGCGACGCCACGCGTCGGCCGGGGACTGGGGTCGCGCCGGATCGCCCGGCATGGCATCGAGCAGCGCCTGGGCTGCGCCCACCAGTTGTCCCCGCCAGGTTGAAACAGCGGCAGCACGTGCCAGCAGGTCAGCGCAGCCGCCGATGTGGAGGTCGGCATTGCCCTGCACGACGGGCAGCAGCAGCGCACCGACGCGGGAGGCCGGCAGCAGCTTCAACGCCTGCACCAGGGCCTCGTTGTCGCCGGCCACGTAAGCACCGGCCGCGACGACCTTGGTCAGTATCGATTCGATGTGCTCGCGATCCTGGAGCCGCACCAGTTGCAACAGCATCACGCTCTCGGCGCTCGGCCCATCGTGGTCGCCACGAAAAGCTTGCACGGGCCAGCAGGCCAGCATCTCTGCGGCCAAAGCGTGGGCCTCGTGCCAGGGCGCATGGCCCGACTCGGCTCCGCCGTCGATCCAGGCCCTGACCATGCCGTCCAGCGCGGGCAACGAGGCTGCGAGACCTGCCCGCGCGATCAACCGCAGCCTCTGCGCATGCGGCCACAACACCAGGGCCGCCCGCTGGTAGCTGCGCTCGAACGAGGCGCCTTCGTTGCCTGTCGCCTCGTGAAAGTGCTGTTCGTCCGGCCCCATGTCGGCCAGCGCTTCCGGCGGGCAGACCTCGCCATCGCTGAAGGGCAAGGGGCCCAGGGACACCAGGCCGCCGTCGGGCCGTCCCCAATCAGACAGGGTCAAGGAGCGATCGAAGACCTCGGCGACCCTGAACTCGTCATCGTCCCCGTTATCACCGTCTTCCTCGTCATCGTCGTGGTAGCGGCTGCGCCAGCGTCGGCCGGAGTAGCCGTTGTACTCCGCTGCACCACTCTCTTCGATGCGCAGCAGCGCCACGTGCAGATCGCAGGCGGCATCGCCCGCGGCCGCGGTCAGCACGGTGGCAACCGCAGCATCTGCGCCCTTGAGCGCAGAAAACGACAACTCGGCCGGCGTGTAGGCGTGTGCCAGCGGGTAGACCAGCTTGAGCGGCCGGTCCTCGTCTGGTCGCGCCGGCTCTTCGCACCAACGGCGCAACAAGCGCCCCAAAGCAGCCTTCTCCTTGTCGTACGACGGCGGACGGGGCAAGCGGCCGCGGCCCGTGCGTCGCAAGTTGTAGACGAGCACCAGCCGGCATCCCGAGTCGATGGGCAGCACCTCGTGCACGCAGTCGGCATAGAAGGCGGCCCAGGCGAGTTCGGAAACATCAGCGCAGCGCAGGTCGAGACGAGCTTCGCGTTCGCGATGACGGATCACCAGTTCACCGCCCGTGTGCAACGACGGCAGCGCGACGATCAGCGAGCCGAACATCCCGGGCGACTTCTCGGTGTCACGATGCTCGAGGAAAAAGCTGCCCTCGTCGTAGACCAGCAGCTTGTACAGCTCGGCCTCCACCCCGGCGCCTGCGCCGAGACCCGCGGCCGCGCGTTCGACGATGCCGTCCAGCATGGCCGGCCATTGCCTGCCCCGAATGCGAACGCGGTCGACGCCGATCTGCCAGGTGCGGCGCACGGAGGTGTCGACCAGCGTGTCTGCCCCGCGTCCATACGGGGCGCGCTCAGCCAGCGCGATGAGTTGAGCGGCCTGCGACGGCAGCAGCGGGAAGGCGATCGGGCCGATGCCTTCGACCTCGATCAGCGGAACATGCAAGGCGCACTTGCCAGCCGCAAAGAAGTCGCCCGGCGTCTGCACGGTTCGCAGGATGGCCGCGAGCGCGTCGTTGATCGAATCCATGATCGGCTCCCTCAAGGCCGACAGTGTGCCCGGTGTCGTGCGACTCGCACCCGGTCGGCGCTACCGCATCCGACGGTCGGAGGCGCCTGAACCGTTCGCCACGGCACGTTGTCGAACGGGACGCGCTTGCCGTGCCTCACGCCAGCAGCTTCAATCGAATCGACATCAGCGCAACGATGGAGGAACGCATGGGCAGGAAAGGCACCGGAGTTGAAATCCGCGGCAGGGCCAGCCGCATCCGGTTCAGCCTGAACGGCGAAGGCGTGCGCCGAACGCTCAGGCGTGACGGCATGGCGGTCCCGCCGTCGGCAGAGACCCCCCGTCAGGGGCAAATGGCGAAAGCCCCGCCAGAACGCCGTCGTTTCGACTGGTCGACTGCGACGATCAGACCCGAAGATTCGCTCCGCATCGAGCCCCAACGACAACGGCCCCTCACCTTGCGATGAGGGGCCGCTGGAAGGGCTTTCGCCCGGTGTTACCTGGGGTGGCTGATGGGACTCGAACCCACGACAACCAGAATCACAATCTGGGACTCTACCAACTGAGCTACAGCCACCACCGAACCGGAGAGTATAGCCGCCAGCCTATTGCGAACCGTCGGTCGCAGGCCGGCTGCCGGCGGCAACCGCGGCTTCGTCCACCTCGACCTTGTAGCGGCGCTTCAGGGCCTGTTCGTAGGCGCGGGCTTCGGCAGCGGCCCAGATCCGGGCGTACTGGGTCTGCCATTCAGCCTCTTCCTGTGGCAGCTTTTCGCGCGGCAGCAGCTTGTTCACGCGCAGCACGACATATCCCTGCAAGCCCAGGTCGACACTGGTCAATGCCGGCAGCTTCTCCGGGTCGGCCGACAACACGGCATCGACCAGGGCCTTCGGCACACCCTGCGCCTGATCGCGCGAGACGATGGCCGTGGCACCCATGCCTTCGGCACTGGCCGGAGCCTTCTGCAGTTCTGCCAGGCGGGCCTGGCCCTGCTGGCGGGCCAGGGCCGCGGCTTGCTGGTCGATGACACGCAGGCGCACGGCGTCCTTGACCTCGGCCAGGGGCAGGACACGGGCTGGCGAATGCGTCACGACACGGGCCGCCGTCAGCTGGCTGGACCCCGTTTCGATGGCGTCGGTGTTGCGCTTGTTCTGGATGGCGTCGCTGGAGAACAGGGCTTCCAGCAGCTTGGCTGAGGCCAGCGGTCCGGTGGCCCCCGGCGCCGCGGTGCGCTGCACCGTCGCTGTCTGCTTGCTGAGCTTGAGCCTGTCGGCCACCGGCTGCAGGCTGTCGGGTTGCTCATAGGCGGTGTTGGTGAACTGCTCCGCGGCTTCGGCGTAGCGCCGCTGTGCCAGCGACTTGCGCACCTCGGCCTCGATCTCGGCGCGCACCGTGTCGAAAGGCTTGGCCTCGCCACCGCGCGTGGCCTCGAGTTTGATGATGTGGAAACCGAAATCGGTTTCGACGAGGTTGCTGATCTCGCCCGGCTTCATCGAGAAAGCGGCGTCCTCGAAGGGCTTGACCATGGAACCACGACCGAAGAAGTCGAGGTCGCCACCCTGGGCGGCGGAGCCCGGGTCGTCGGAACTCTTGCGAGCCACTTCGGCAAAGCTGGCTGGGGCCTTGCGCACTTCGGCCAGCAGTTCCTCGGCCCGCGCCTTGGCCTTGGCCTTGGCTTGCGCATCCATGCTGGCATCGGCCTTCACCAGCACGTGGCTGGCGCGGCGCTCTTCGGCCTGGGTGTAGCGGCTGCGGTTTTCCTCGTAGTAGCGGCGCAGGTCTTCCTCGGGCACGGCAACGCCCGCGCTCAACGCGTCGAGGTCAAGCACCACGTATTCGATGCTGGCCTGCTCGGGCGAGGTGAAGCTGGCTTCGTTCGCCTTGTAGTAGGCCTCGAGCTCGGCGTCCGAGGGGTTGATGCCGGCACGCAGGGCCATCGGGTCGAAGCGCTGGAACTGGATCTCTCGGCGCTGCAGCAGCGGGTCGACGGCCGCGGCCACGCTGGCGGCAGGGGCCAGCGAGGTTTCGGTGATGCCGCCCATCACCTGCTGCATGGCCAGGTCCTGACGCAACTGTGCCGCGAACATCTCCGAGCTCATGCCCTGGGCGTTCAGCAGCTCGCGGTTGACGCTGCCGTCGGGGTTGCGCACGCCCGCGAACTGAGGGTCGCTGACGAACAGCCGCTGCAGGCGCTGGTCGGTGGGGGCCAGGTGCTGGTCGCGCGCGGCCGCCAGCAGCAGGCGCTGGCGGATGAGCAGGTCCAGAGACTCTCGGCGCGCCTGCGGCGTGTCCAGCTGCCGGGCGTCGATGTCGGGCGTGCGCTCGCGCAGGCGCTCGACGTTGCGCTGATGGGCCTGGTCCCATTCGGCCCGGGTGATGCTCTGGCCGTCGACCGTGGCCACGGTGGCGTTGCCGCCTTCCGTGAAGCGGCTGTAGCCGTCGACGCCGAAGAAGACGAATGACGGAATGATGAGCAGCAGCAGGAAACCCAGCGTCAGCCGGGTGTGCGCGCGGACGAAATCGAACATCTGTTCAGGCCTGTTCCGGAATCGGGGGGAGTCGGGTGTGATCGACGCCTGCAACTGCAAACGCGTGCGACGCCCAGGGCGCCATGGGTCCGCTGATGCGGCCTGGCGAATTCTATCCGGGGGTGGTGGGTGCTGACGGGCTCGAACCGCCGACCTACGCCTTGTAAGGGCGCCGCTCTACCAACTGAGCTAAGCACCCGGAAGTGGTGAGCCGCGCGCTGCGGCCCCAAATTACTTGACGCCGTTCAAGGCGTCTTTCAGGCCCTTGCCCGGGCGGAACTTCGGAACTTTCGAAGCCTTGATCTTGATGGCCGTGCCGGTACGCGGATTGCGGCCCGTGCGGGCCTTGCGTTTGTTCACGGCGAAAGTGCCAAAGCCGGTGATGGTGACGCTGTCACCCTTCTTGAGCGAAGTCTTCACAGCGCCGATGACGGCTTCCAAGGAACGGGTGGCAGCAGCCTTGGAAATGTCGGCCTGATGGGCGATGACTTCGATCAGTTCACTCTTGTTCACGTGGTTCCCCTCATCGGAATTCGTCGGGCTGGGCAGTGCGATGCCGAGGCGCGATTCTAGGGCCAAGCCCGAGCGGCCCGGACTGTACAAAAGCGGTGCCCGGGGTGGGAAGATGAGGGAGCTTTCACGCTTGACAAGGCGGCAGCGCGATCCTATGGCGCGACCTGTGGCGCCACGACCTGAGGCGCGCGCACCACCAGCCACACGCCCACCGCCGTCATGCCCAGGCCGACGAGCACAGTGGTCGTCAGTTGTTCGTCGAACAGCCACCAGGCCAGCAGCGCCGTGCAAGGCGGCACCAAGTACATCAGGCTGCTGACGCGGGTGGCCGCACCGCGTTGCACCAGCAGGTAAAGCAAGGAACTGCCACCCAGCGTCAACACCAGCACCGACCAGGCCAGCGCACCGAGCAGTTCTGGGTGGAGCTCGACCCCCCCGGTTTCCAGCAACGCCAGCGGCAGCGACAAGATCAGGGCAGCGCCCAGCTGCACGGTGTTTGCGGTGCGAACGTCACAAGGCGCGACGAATCGCTTCTGGTAGAGCGTGCCGGCTGTGATGGCCAGCAGGGCCACCAGTGCACAGCCCAGGTTGAATGCCGTGACTTCACCCAGGCCCAGCTTGCGCCCCACCACCAGCAGCAGCCCGGCCAGGCCCAGGGCCAGGCCAGCCCACTGCCGCGCAGTCACACGCTGGCCCTGGCCGCTGGCGGTCACCCACAGCGCCGTCAGCACCGGTTGCAGACCGACGATCAAGGACACCGTGCCGGCGCCCATGCCGGACCGCACCGCCGCCCACACGCCGCCCAGGTAGCCGGCATGCATGCACAGGCCCGTCACGGCCAGATGCAGCCACTGCATGCGCGTGGCAGGCCAGAGGGCGCCGGACCACTGCACCCACACCAGGAAGGCCAGGATGGACAGCCCGTAGCGCCAGCACAGGAAGGTGAACGGCGGCGCATAGGGCATGCCGTACCGCGCGACGACAAACCCGGTGCTCCAGATGAGCACGAACAGGATGGGCATGGCCCGCAGCAAGGCGTCGCGGCGGTTGTTGTCTGCCGCCGGATGCAGGCCGGTCACGGCGCCTTGGCCCGGATCTCGGGTATCGCCTTGCGCAGGTAGTAGACCATCGACCAGACGGTGAGCACGGCCGCCACCCACATCAGCGCCGTGCCCCAGGGCCGGGTGTCAAACAGGCCGAACAAGGAGCCGTCGTAGAGCAGGAAGGGAATGGCCACCATCTGCGACGCGGTCTTCAGCTTGCCCAGCATGTGCACGGCCACGCTGCGCGAAGCCCCGATCTGCGCCATCCATTCACGCAGGGCCGAGATCGCGATCTCGCGGCCGATGATGATCAGTGCGATCAGTGAATCGACCCGGCCCTGCTCCAGCAGCACCAGCAGGGCGGCACAGATCAGGAACTTGTCGGCCACCGGGTCCAGGAAGGCCCCGAAGGCCGAGGTCTGGTTGAGCTTGCGCGCCAGCCAGCCGTCGAGCCAGTCGGTCAGTGCGAACAGCACGAACAGGCCAGCCGCGATCTGGTTGCGGTGCTCTGGGGCCAGCGGCAGGTAGAAAACGCCCACGATCAGTGGAATCGCGCCAATGCGCGCCCAGGTCAGCAGCGTGGGAACCGTCAGGAACATCGTTTGATTGTGCAGGCTGAGCGCGTTGCGGGCCGCGGCAGCCCGGGCATTCACTGCAGGTCCAGGATCCGGGGCTTGAAGCGCATGGCGTCGTCGAACAGGAAGGTCTCCACCACTTTCCAGGGCCGCGGCAGGTGCGAGACCTGGCCGTAGGGTGCCGCCCGGTGCACGGCTTCGATGGCCAGCTGGGTGGCCTGGTTGCCGGTCTTGGGATGGCGCAGCACCTGGATCCTGCGCACGCTGCCGTCGCCATTGAGTTCGATCTCGAGCACCGGGATGGCCAACAGGCGGTCGGGTGCGCGCGACAGATAGCTCGTGTCGGGGTGGGCCTGCACGAGCCGGTGGGCCATCTGCCGCTGCAGTTCGAGCGGGGTGCGCGGGGTCGCCGGTGCTGGCAGGCTGACGCGCCTGGGCGCCGTGCTTGCAGCCGGGCCGCCAGGCGTGGCCTTGGGCACGACGCCAGGCGCGGTGGCAGCAGGTGCGGGTGTCGCGACGGGTGCGGGCAGCGGCGCCTGAACGGCGGGCGGCGGCTTTGGCGCGCCACAACCGACCAGCATCAAGAGGCTGGCCCAGGCGGCCCAGAAGGCGGCACGCGCACCGGGGCGCTGGGGGGTTCGTTCAATGCAGGGCACGGTAGATCTCCTCAGCCAGTTCCTTGGATATGCCTTCGACGCTGGCCAGGTCGTCGACGCCGGCGCTGGCCACGCCACGCACGCCGCCGAAGCGCTGCAGCAGCCGCGCCCGCTTGCGCGGGCCCACGCCGGGAATGTCTTCGAGCCGGCTGCCGCCGGTGCGCACGCTGGCCCGCTTGGCCCGCATGCCGGTGATGGCGAACCGGTGGGCCTCGTCGCGAATGTGGGCCACCAGCATCAGCGCCGCGGAATCGTGGCCCAGGTAGACCTTCTCGCGGCCGTCGGCAAACACCAGTTCCTCGAGCCCGACCTTGCGGCCCTGGCCCTTCTCCACGCCGACGATCAATCCGATGTCCAGGCCCAGCTCCTCGAACACTTCACGCGCCATGCTGACCTGTCCGCGCCCGCCGTCCACCAGCACAAGGTCGGGCAGGCGCGCCAGGCCGCGCCTGCGTGTCGCCGGCTTGGGCGCGGGCTGGGGCTCTTCCGCGGGCGCTCCGGGCGCGGCTGCGGCGGCTGCGCCCGCTTCGCCTTCTCCCTTTTCGTCCTGCTTGCCATGGGCCACGGCCTCGGCCAGCCGGGCATAGCGCCGCGTCAGCACCTGGCGCATCGCGGCATAGTCGTCGCCGCCAGTGATGCCTTCGATGTTGAAGCGGCGGTACTGTGCGCTTTGCATCGCGTGGCCTTCGAACACCACGCACGAGGCCTGCGTGGCTTCGCCGGCGGTGTGGCTGATGTCGAAACACTCCACGCGCAGCTGCGCCGGGTCGTCCATGTCCAGCTCCAGCGCCTCGATCAAGGCCCGCGTGCGCTGCTGCTGCGAGCCTTCCTCGGCCAGCAGCCGCGCCAGCGCCAGTTCGGCGCCCTTGGCGGCCATTTCCAGCCACACGCGCTTTTGCTCACGCGGCTGGTGGGTGGCGCGCACCTTGGTGCCGGCGGCTTCGCCGAGGGCGTCCAGCAGGTCGGGGCTGACGCGGTGGCTGGTGGCCAGCTGCGGCGGCACGGCCTGGCCGATGTAGTGCTGGGCGATGAAGGCCTCCAGCACGGCGACCTCGGGCGAGTGCGGGGCCCACTGCCCGTCAGAGGGCCCGGCCAGGTCTTCTTCGGCGCGGTCGTTGAAGTCCTGTTCGCTCAAGGCCGCACCATCGTCCACGTGCGCCGGGAAGTAGGCGCGGTCGCCCAGGTGGCGGCTGCCACGCACCATGGCCAGGTTGACGCAGGCGCGGCCGCCAGCCACCTTCACCGCCAGGATGTCGACGTCGCGGTCGGCGGCCGACAGGCTGTTGGTCTCCACCGACTGCTGGTGCAGCACGCGCGACAGCGACCCGATGCGGTCGCGCACCTTGGCCGCTTCCTCGAACTCCAGCGCTTCGGCGTAGGCCATCATCTGCGCCTGCAGGTCTTCGATCACGGCCTGGGCGTCGCCCAGCAGAAAACGCTCGGCGTCGCGCACGTCGCGGGCGTAGTCGGTGGCGCTGACCAGGTTGACGCACGGCCCCGAGCAGCGCTGGATCTGGTACAGCAGACAGGGCCGCGAACGGTGGTTGAACACCGTGTCCTCGCAGGTGCGCAGCCGGAACACCTTCTGCACCAGCTGGATCGTCTGCTTCACTGCCCAGGCGTTGGGGTAGGGTCCGAAGTAGCGGTGCTTGCGGTCGACGGCACCACGGAAATAGGCCACGCGGGCAAAGCGCTGTGCGGCGGTGGTGGCCACCGCGTCGGTGTCGGGGGTGCCCGTCACTTTCAGGTACGGGTAACTCTTGTCGTCACGAAACAGGATGTTGAACTTCGGGTTCAACGTCTTGATGAGGTTGTTTTCCAGCAGCAGGGCCTCGGCCTCGCTGCGCACGACCGTGGTTTCCAGCTTCGCGATGCGGCCGACCATGTGGCCGATGCGCGTGCCGCCGTGCTCCTTCTGCAGGTAGCTGCTGACGCGCTTCTTCAGGTTGCGCGCCTTGCCCACGTAGAGCACGCCACCCTGGGCGTCGAGCCAGCGGTAGACGCCAGGCAGGCTGGGCAAAGCGGCCACTTCCGACAGCAGGCGCTGGCGCGGGTCTGCGACGGGTTTCGCAGAAGATTCGGGGTCGGGTATCGCAGCGCTCATCGGGGGCGCATTCTGCCGGCTTCGATAATCACCGCATGCCGCCCGCCACCACCACCCCGGGCGCGGCCTGGGACATCTGGTGCCGCGTCATCGACAACCATGGCGACCTGGGCGTGTGCTGGCGCCTGGCCGGCGAGCTGGCGGCACGCGGACTGCAAGTGCGCTTGTTCGTCGATGACGCCAGGGCGCTGGGCTGGATGGCGCCAGGCGGCCGACACGGCGTCGATTTGCGGCCCTGGCCCGGGGACGGCACGGCACCCGAGGCCGGCGACGTCGTCATCGAAGCCTTCGGCTGCGACCCGCCGGACAGCGTGGTGGCCGCCATGTCGCAGCGTCCCCGGCCACCGATATGGTTGAACCTGGAGTACCTGAGTGCCGAGCCCTACGTCGAGCGTTCGCACGCGCTGCCCTCGCCACAGCGCGGTGGACTGACCAAGTGGTTCTTCTACCCCGGCTTCACGCCCCGCACCGGTGGGCTGCTGCGCGAAGGCGGTCTGCTGGCACGCCGCGCCGCCTTCGACGGCCAGGCCTGGCTCGCAGCACAGGGCTGGGCTCGGCGTCCGGGCGAAGCCGTGGTCAGCCTGTTCTGCTATGGCTATGCCCCGGTGCCGGCGCTGCTGCAGGCACTGGCCGGCCGGCCCATCCTGCTGCTGGCAACGCCGGGCCATGCCCAGCAACTGCTGGCCGCAGCGGGGGCCCTGCCGGCCAGCGTTCGCGTGCTGAACCTGCCCTGGCTGACGCAGTTCGACTACGACCACCTGCTCTGGGCCTGCGACCTGAACTTCGTGCGGGGCGAGGATTCGCTCGTGCGCGCCGTCTGGGCCGGTGTGCCCTTCGTCTGGCACATCTACCCGCAGGACGACGGCGCCCACGGCCCGAAGCTGCAGGCGCTGCTGGACCTGCTGCAGCCCCCTCAAGACGCCCGCGCCTTCATCTGGGCCTGGAACGGCTTGTCGAAGGCAGCCGATTTTCCGGCCTGGCCGGCGCAAGCGGCCTGGGCTGCGGCCAGCGCGCGCTGGCAGGCGGGGCTGGCCGGCCAGCCCGACCTGACAACGCAGCTGCTCGATTTCGTGGCAGACCGTGCGACGAAGTCACCGGGTTTTCACGGCCACCACTGCTAGAATCATGGGCTTTGCGCAGCGCCATCTTCACCGACCTGGCCATGCGCAACCCCCCGCCCCCGCCCCCGCCCCCGCCCCAGCCACCGCGCGCCATGTCGGCCCGGGGCCGAGGACCACCCCACCGGGGGCACCGATGAGAGCATCGAAGAGAGACCAGCCATGAAACTCGCTCAAGAAATTCGCGCCGGCAACGTCATCATGCAGGGCAAGGACCCGATGGTCGTGCTGAAGACGGAATACAGCCGCGGCGGCCGCGGTGCTGCCACCGTCCGCATCAAGATGAAGAGCCTGCTGTCGGGCTTCGGCGCCGAGACGGTGTTCAAGGCCGACGAGAAGATGGACCAGATCATCCTGGACAAGAAGGATTGCACCTTCTCCTACTTCGCCGACCCGATGTATGTCTTCATGGACGAGGAATACAACCAGTTCGACATCGAAGCCGAGAACATGGGCGACGCCATCAACTACCTCGAAGACGGCATGACGGTGGAAGTGGTGTTCTACGACGGCAAGGCCATCAGCGTGGAACTGCCCACCACCGTGGCGCGCGAGATCGAGACCGACCCCGCCGTCAAGGGCGACACCTCGGGCAAGGTCATGAAGCCCGCAAAGATCGTCGGCACCGGCTTCGTCATCAACGTGCCCATCTTCGTGGAAAACGGCGACAAGATCGAGATCGACACCCGCACGCACGAATACAAGAAGCGGGTCTGACCACCGGCCACTGGCCTTCAGTCCTGCCAGACCAGGCACCCCGCGGGGTGCCTGTTTCGTTTCGGCGGCATCATCCCGGCATGAGCTTCGACTTCGACGCCGCCGTCACGGCGCCCTTCCGCATGCAACCCGGCCTGCGGCGGCTGGCCGCAGGCGCGCTGCAGCTCACACCCGCGGGGCCCGGCTCGCGCCATCAACGCGAAAAGCTGGCCGTGCTGTCGGCCTTTGCCGAAGAAGCACTGCAGGCGGCACCCGGCTTCGACCCGCGGCCCGCCTTGGGCGTGCTGGCGCAGCAGGCCGCCAATGAGCACCCCAGGCACTTCCGTTGGGACGGCCACGCCGCCGAAAGCCTGGGCGTGCGGGTCTGCGAAAGCCAGGTCCAGCGCCTGGCCAGCGGCAGCTTCGGCCTGGGCGACGAGGTCAGCCGCTGCCTGCTGGGCCTGCCCGAAGACTGGCGCCTGGCCGGGCTGCTGAGCCTGGCTTTCGAGGAAGACTTCGCCATCGTCGACGCCAGCGGCGCCAGCGACAACCGCCCGGCCACCCTGCCCTGGCTGGCAGTGGCCCTGCCTTCGCACTGGGCACCCCGCGAAAAGTGCGGGCAGCCGTTCATCGCAGCACACGCGCCGGTGGCCGACAACATGCTGCTGATGCAGGCCGCAAACCACCTGATGCGCCTGGTGACGGGCCAGGGACGCTGGGAGCGCTTTGTCTGGAACGTCACCAGCCACCCGCGCCTGCACGCGCTGCCGGCACATGTGGACCCGGGCCGCTGGCAGGGCCGCTTCGACCCCGCCCAGGCCTGGTGGCGCACCGAAAGGCAGACCTTCATCCCGCTGCCGGGCCGGCGCCAGGCCGTGTTCACCATCGGCGTCCAGGTGCGGCCCCTGCAGGGTGCGTTGACGCCAGCGCAGGCCGCGCAGCTGCAGGCCGCCGTGGCCACGATGAGCGACGCGGTGCTGGCCTACCGCAGCCTGGGTGAGGTCCGTGGCCCGCTGCTGCACTGGCTGCAGCAGCAGGCCGGGATTCACGCCCACGAAACGCCGGGCGCGGCTTCGGCCGGCGCCTGAGGCGGCACCCCGTGCCCAGCCCGCACGCGCTGGCCCTGGCAGCGCAGCTGCCCGGCGTCTGGTCCGGGCAAGCCGCGCTGGGCCATTACACCGTGCTGTGCAGCCACTTCGGCCAGGGTCAGGCCTTCGCGGCAGTGCTGCAGGCCTGGAGGGGCTGCCCGCAGCGGCCCGAGCGGCTGGTGTTCGTCAGCCAGGCCACGCAGTGGCCTGACGCACCCACACCGGCCGGAACCGACTGGCCGCCGCCCACCCGCAACCTGCACCTGCTGGACTTCGAAGGCGGCCGCGTGCGGCTGCTGCTGGCGCTGGGGCTGGACTCACCCTGGCGCCAGCTGCGCCAGGTGCAGGCCGACGCGTTGTGGCTGGACGGGCAGGACTTCAGCCGCGACAACCCACGCAGCGCAGACGGTCACCCGACGGCTGGCGACAGCCACAGCGACCACCGCCAGACGACGGCGGCGATGAAGGCTGTCGCCCGGCTCGCGGCCTGGCAGTGCCGGCTGGCGCTGTGGCAGGCCACGCCGGAACAGGCGTCAGCCCTGCGCGCCGCCGGCTTCGTGTTCGACGGCGGCGCCGCCCCGCTGCTGACGGCGCGGTTCCAGCCGACCTTTGGCCATCGGCTGCAGCAGCCCCCGCCCAGCCCAGCGCGGCCGGCCGGCCATGCGGTGGTCGTCGGGGCCGGCATCGCCGGGGCCTGTGCCGCCGCCGCGCTGGCCAGGCGCGGCTGGCAGTGCACGGTGCTGGACGCACGTGCGCAGCCCGCGGGCGGGGGCTCGGGCAACCCGGCGGCAATCTTCCACGGCACCGTGCACGCGGCCGATGGTCCGCATGCGCGCTTCACGCGGGCTGCGGCGCTGCATGCCCAGAGGTTTCACGCCCGGCTGATGGCCCAGGGTGTGCCAGGTCAGGTCGACGGCCTGCTGCGTGCCGACGCCCAGCCAGTTTCACCACCGCCACCCGAACGCTGGGCCAGCCGCTGGTCGGCCGCGACCCTGCAGGCCCACGACAGCGGCCTGCGTGCCGACAGCGCCTGGTTCTTTCCGGGCGGTGGCTGGATCGACGCCTCTGCTGCCGTGCGGACCATTCTGCAAACACCTGGCGTGCGCTTCCAGGGCCAGGCCTGCGCGGCCGGCCTGCGCAGGGTCGGCAGCACCGGCCAGGACTGGCAGGTGCTCGATGCGGACGGGCAAGCCCTGGCCGAACCCGGGCCGGTGGTGCTGGCCGGCGCCGGTGCCGGCGACCTGCCATGCCCGCCGATGGCCTGGCTGGCCAACGATGCCCAGGCCTGGCCGCTGCCGTTCAGCCGTGCGCGGGGGCAGGTCAGCTGGTTCCAGCACGACGGCCCTGCACTGCCCAGGCCCGTGGCCGGTGGCGGCTACGCCTTGAGCCTGCCGGGCGGCGGCCCGCTGCTGTGCGGCGCCACGACCCAGGCCGATGACGACGACCCGCGCCCGCGCGAAGGCGACCATGCCTTCAACCTGGAGCGCCTGCTGACGCAGACCGGCATCGCACCCGCCGCTGGCACATCCGTGCATGGCCGCGTGGGCTGGCGTGAACGGGTGGCCGACCGCCTGCCCGTGGTCGGTGCGGCCCTGGATTCGCGGGCGGTGCAGGAGATGTCCGGCCGTTCAACCAGCATCGGGGCCGGTCGGCTGAGCCGCTTGCCCCGGGTGCCGGGCCTGTTTGTGCTGGGCGCGATGGCGGGCCGGGGCTTCACCTGGGGCCCGCTGGCCGGGGAGGTGCTGGCCAGCTGGGTCGACGGCAGTCCCTCGCCGCTGGAAGCGGACTTGCTGGACGCGCTGGACCCGGCCCGCTTCTGGCTGCGGCAGGCGCGCCGCGAACGTGGCCCGGTCCGGGACTAGCCAGCCAGCCCGGTTCCCGGCGTGCGCTGTTCGGCTTCAGCCAGCCTGCGCGGCAGGAGGTTGGCCCGGGGCTGCAGCATCCGCATCGGCGTCGTCGGCCTCGTCTGTGGCCGGTTCATCACCGCCCGGACCGCCAACCTTGCGCGCTGCCTTTTCCTTTTCCTTCTCTTCCTTCTTCTTCTTCTTGGCGATTTCGCGCTGGCGCTTCTCGAACGAATAGTTGGGTTTGGCCACCGTTTTCCTTGGCTACGTCAAAGCATGTATGAGAACACAAGTACGCAGGGCGATCAGCCGGGCATGCCCTGCCAATCAGTACGCCACGGTCTGCACGCCCTGGGCCGTGCCCAGCAGGCACAGGCTGGCGCGATGGCGCGCGAACAGGCCCACGGTGACGACGCCGGGCCATTGGTTGACCTCGGTTTCCATCGCCAGCGGGTCGGTGATCTGCAGGCCGTGCACGTCGAGGATGGGATGTCCGTTGTCGGTGAGCACGCCGGCGCGCAGCAGCGCGCGCCCGCCCAGCGCCGCGAAGCGCCGCTGCAGTTGCGGCACGGCCAGGTCGATGACCTCCACCGGCAACGGGAATCGCCCCAGCACCTCGACTCGCTTGCTCGCGTCGACGATGCAGACGAAGCGCGCTGCCAGGTCGGCCACGATCTTTTCACGCGTGAGCGCGGCACCGCCGCCCTTGATCATGCAGCCCTGGCCGTCGATCTCATCGGCGCCGTCGATGTAGACCGGCAGGCTTTCGACCTCATGCGCCTCGCGCACAAGGATGCCATGGGCGCGCAGCCGCTGCGTGCTGGCCACCGAACTGCTCACGGCGCCGGCAATCTGCGCCTTCATGCCGGCCAGTGCGTCGATGAAGTGGTTCACGGTCGAGCCGGTGCCCACCCCCACCCAGGCGCCGGGCACGACATGCTGCAGCGCCGCGCGAGCCACCAGGGCCTTGAGTTCGTCTTGTGTCATGGCCGGGGATTATCCCCAGTGGCCCGACAATCGCCGCCATGCCGCTCGTTCCCTACGCCCTGACCCGCCCCTTCCTGTTCGGCCTGGACCCGGAAGCCGCCCATGACCTGACCCTGGGCAGCATCGCCAGGCTGCAGAACACCCCGGCACAGTGCCTGTGGGCGCAGCCGCGCGTGAGCGACCCGGCCACCGTGGCCGGGCTGAAATTTCCCAACCGTGTGGGCCTGGCCGCCGGCCTGGACAAGAACGGCCGCTGCATCGACGGTTTGGGTGCCATGGGCTTCGGCTTCATCGAGGTCGGCACCGTCACGCCACTGGGCCAGCCCGGCAACCCCAAGCCGCGCATGTTCAGGCTGCCGGCACGGCAGGCGCTGATCAACCGGCTGGGCTTCAACAACGACGGCCTGGCTGCGTTCCTGGCCAACGTGCAGCGTGCACAGAGCTTTCGCCGCGGCGGCGGCATCGTCGGGTTGAACATTGGCAAGAACGCCGCCACACCCATCGAGCGTGCGGCAGACGACTACCTCACCTGCCTGGACGGCGTGTACCCGCATGCCGACTACGTCACTGTCAACATCAGCAGCCCGAACACGAAGAACCTGCGCGCCTTGCAAAGCGACGAGGCGCTGGACGCGCTGTTGTCGGCACTGCAGGAACGCCGCGCCCGCCTGGCCGCAGCACAGCGCCGCAACGTGCCGATGTTCGTGAAGATCGCGCCCGACCTGGACGAAGCCCAGGTCGGCGTGATTGCCGCCACGTTGCAGAAAAACGGCATCGACGGCGTGGTGGCCACCAACACCACGCTGGCGCGCGACGCGGTGCAGGGCCAGCCCCATGCCGAGGAAACCGGCGGGCTTTCCGGCGCGCCAGTGCTGGCGGCCAGCAACCGCGTCATCGCGCAACTGCGCGCCGCGCTCGGCAGCAGCTACCCCATCATCGGCGTGGGCGGGGTGATGAGCGCGGACGACGCCCAGGCCAAGCGGCGCGCGGGCGCCGACCTGGTGCAGCTATACACCGGGTTGATCTATGGCGGACCGGAGCTCGTGGGCGCCGCGGCGCGCGCGCTGGCCCGGGGCGGCTGACGCAAACGGGCAGACAGGCCGTCAGGCCGCCAGGCCAAGAGCCCGAACGACTCTGCCCGGCAGCGCGCGGGTTTACCCGCTGAATTCTGGACCAGATGCCGCCGGAGAATTCTGTATACAGAGTTCAGAAGCCACCCGACCCCGTTTTCACCTGCCTGCAGGCCACCCCCGCCATGAACACCCGCGACAAGAACCTTCCACCTTCGGACACCCCCGCCGAGAAGAAGCTCATTCCCTATGGCGGCTACTTCAGCAACCGCGTGCCCGGGCACGACCCCGAAATCACCGAAACCGGCCCGGGCACGCCGCTGGGCGAGTACATGCGCCGCTTCTGGCACCCAGTGTGCATGACGCTGGAACTCACGGACACACCGCGCTTCCTGAAGATCATGGGCGAGGAACTGGTGTGCTTTCGCGACGGCAGCGGCCGCATCGGCCTGCTGCATGCGCACTGCGTGCACCGCGGTGCCTCGCTCGAATACGGCAAGATCGAAGAGCACGGCATCTCCTGCTGCTACCACGGCATGCAGTTCGCACCTGCCTGCGCGTGCCCTTCCCGCAGGGCGAGGAAGAAGAAGGCGAGCGCTACCGCTGCAGCATCCGCCAGGGCGCCTACAAGGCCTTCGAACGCCATGGCCTGGTCTTTGCCTACATGGGCCCGCCCGAAGAAGAACCGCCCTTCCCCGAATGGGAGGGCAACTTCACCGTGGCCGAAGGCGACGAACTCGTGCCCTACAGCAACTTCCAGCATGCCAACTGGCTGCAGGTGCAGGACAACGCCGCCGACAATTTCCACACCATGGCCCTGCACGCCAAACGCCAGGTCACAGGCGAACACTTCCAGGGCACCACCTTCGACGAAGTGGGCGCGGCCAGCATGGAAGTGCCGCCCGACATGCACTTCGTCCCGGTGCAGGGTGGTCGCAGCCTGGCCTGTGCCGGCGCCCGCCGTTCCGACGACGGCCACATGTACATCCGCGTGCAGCAGCAGGTGCTGCCCAACCTGAGCCTGCACGCCTACACCTCGGAAGACGGGCACCGCAAGAAGCTCTTCGGTCGTTTCCACATGGTGCGCTGGACGGTGCCGGTGGACGACCACAACAGCAAGATGCTGGGCTGGCGCGTGATGGGCCCGGGCATCGACACCCGCGGCGTGGGCGACAAGAGCCTGGTCGGCTACGAGACCATCGACTTTCTCGAAGGCCAGGTGGCCATGCGCCGACCCGAGCGCTTCGGCGCCTACAAGCTGGAAGACCTGCCCCCCATCCCCAGCGACCCGCGCGCCCGCGCCAACTACAAGGACTGTCAGTACGCCCCGGGCGACTACGAGGCCATCACCAGCCAGCGGCCGATTGCCGTGCACGCGCTGGAGAACCCGACCAAGTTCGACGCCGGCGTGTACATGTTCCGCAAGCTGCTGCGCGACGCCGTGCGCGGCGCCAACCCGCGCGCCACACCCGAGCAGTTCGCGCAATGGCTGCGCGATAACGCCGGTGCACCCAACAGCTACTGCAGCGGCAACGTCTTCGAGCTGCCACTGGGCCGTACGCGCGAAGAAGAAGTGACGCTGCGCCGGCACCTGGCGCGCCAGGTGGTGGCCATCCTCACCGAGGCCGAAGGCCTGAAGGGCAGCGAACGCGACGCCTTCGTCACACAGCGCATGGAAGTGCTGCAGCAGGACGTGCTGACGCGGAGGCAGGCTTGACACGGCTGCCCAAGGCGGCGACATCAGCAGCAACATGAGCACCGCCACCCTGAACCTGCAGCTGCGCGCCATCCGCCTGGTGGCCGAACGCACGCATGCCTTCGAACTGGCGCACCCCGACGGCAGCGCACTGCCCCCTGCGCCAGCCGGCGCGCATGTCGACGTGCACCTGCCCGGTGGCCTGATGCGCCCGTACTCGCTGGCCGGCGACCCGCAGGACCGCAGCCACTGGTTGTTGGGCGTGCTGCGCGAAGCCGAAGGCCGCGGTGGTTCGCGCAGCCTGCACGACAGCGTGCGCGTGGGCGACATGCTGGCCGTGAGCGCGCCGCGCAACGCCTTCGCGCTGGCAGCCGAGGCCCGGCACAGCGTGCTGCTGGCCGGCGGCATCGGCATCACGCCGCTGAAGGCCATGGCCCATGCACTGGCGGCAGCGGGTGCCGCGTTCGAACTGCACCACTGCGCCCGCAGCCCGCGCCACGCGGCCTTTGCCGACGCGCTGCGCACCGTGGTGCCTACCGGCCGCCTGCACCACCACTTCGACGGCGGCGACCCCGCGAAGGGCCTGGACATGGCAGCACTGCTGGCCCGGCCCGCACCCGGCACCCACCTGTACTGCTGCGGCCCGGCCGGCTTCATGCAGGCCTGTGCCGACGCCAGCCAGCACTGGCCGGCGGGCAGCGTGCACTTCGAACACTTCAAGGCTCCGGCCGCGGCCCCTACAGCACCCACGCTGGCCGCCGGCAGCTTCGAGGTGCTGCTGGCACGCCACGGCATCCGCCTGCAGGTGCAGCCCGAAGAAAGCATCGTCAGCGCCATCGAGGCCGCCGGCCTGCACGTCCCCACCTCGTGCCTGTCGGGCCTGTGTGGCGCCTGCAAGACCGACTACCTGGAAGGCGAGGTCGACCACCAGGATTTCATCCTCAGCGACGAAGAACACCGGCACTGCATGACACTGTGCGTGTCGCGCGCGCGCAGCCCGCTGCTGGTGCTGGACCTGTGAACCCCCCCCGGAGACCCCCATGCTCGACACCGTGAAGAACCATTCCATCTACCAGCCCACGCAGCCCGGCCTGGTGTTCCCCGAAGCCCCGCGCTTCGACGACGTCGCCTCCGAACGCCTGCACCTCAAGCAGCGTCTGGTGGCGGCCTGCCGCGCCTTCGCGCTGGAAGGCTTCGACTACGGCTTTGCCGGCCACCTGACCATCCGCGATCCCGAGCACCCCGAGCTCTACTGGACCAACCCGATGTGCGTGCACTTCGCACAGGTGAAGGTCTCCAACCTCATCCTCGCCGACCACAAGGGCCGCGTCGTCGAAGGCCGTCACGCCATCAACCGGGCCGGCTTCGTGCTGCACGGCGCGGTGCACGAAGCGCACCCGGACATCGTGGCGATGTGCCACGCCCACACCGTCTATGGCACGGCCTTCGCCGCACTCGGCCGGCCGCTGGCGCCCATTTCGCAGGACGCTGCCGCCTTCTTCGAGGACCATGTCGTCATCAAGGACGAAGCCGGCCAGGTGGCGGTGGAGGAAAGCGCCGGCCTGGCGGTGTGCGACTGGTTCAAGGGCGTGAAGGCAGCCATCCACCAGAACCACGGCCTGCTCACCGCCAGCCGCCACAGCATCGAGGCTGCGGCCTTCTGGTTCATCGCCCTGGAACGCTGCTGCCGCCAGCAGCTGCTGGTGGACGCCAGCGGCCACACGCCGGCCCTGGTGTCGCCCGAGCGTTCGCGCTACAGCCGCGAACACGTGGGCTCGGAATACATCGGCTGGCTGCATTTCCAGCCGATCTACGAGCACCTGGTCGCCACCCAGCCCGACATGCTGGAGTGACGCCGCCACCATGAGCCTTGCCAAGGTCCCGGCCCGAACCGACTACGTCGACGAGGTCTACCGCAGCCTGCTGGACGCCATCTGCGACGGCACGCTGGCGCCCGGCGCCCGCATCACGCAGGAAGACCTGGCGGAGCAACTGAACGTGTCGCGCTCGCCGGTGCTGCAGGCGCTGCGGCTGCTGAAGAAGGACGGCCTGCTCGAAGATGCGCCCGGCCGCGGCTTGCTGGTGACGCGGCTGGAGCCGCAGCGCATCGGGCAGCTGTACCAGGTCCGCGGTGCGCTCGATGCCCTGGCCGCCAGGCTGGCCGCCGAAAGGTGTGCCGACATTCCGGCCGAACTCATCACCGCCGGCCGGCAGGCGGCCGCAGGACACGACGTGCGCGCGATGATCGAGGCCGACACCGCCTTCCACCGCGCCATCTACGTCGCTTCAGGCAACCCCTACATCGTCGACAGCGCGCTGCTGCACTGGATCCACCTGCGCCGCGTGATGGGCGCGGTGCTGCTGCAGGGCGACAGCCGTGCCGGCATCTGGGACGAGCACGAGGCCATTCGCACGGCCATTCGCGGGGGTGATGTTGCAGCGGCGGCCGAGTTGTCGGAACGCCATGCCAGCGTCGCCGGTGCAGCCCTGGCCAACAGCCTGGCGCGTGCGTTGAAGTCGAACGCGGCCACGCCGCTGCATGCGGCCTGAAAGCCCGGGCGGGACGGTCCACACCGGCGGAGTTCACACCGGCCGAAATCAGACCGGCCTGATACCGAAGGCCCAGGCCAGCAGGCTGAAGCTCACGAACGACAGCACCGTGCTCGTCATGATGATGCGGGCGATGCGGCCGTTGTCGGCGCCGAAGCGTTCGGCCAGCAGCGACACGTTGCTGGCGCTGGGCAGCGCTGCTGCCAGGGCCATCACCATCACCTGAAAGCTCGACAGCGGCGCCCCCAGCACCTGCGCCGAAGCCGCCAGCAGCAGCACCAGCAGCGGATGCACGAGCAGCTTGATCAGCGCCACCGGCACGTAGTCGGCCAGGGCCGTTCGCGTGTGCGTGTGCTGGCTGGCGCGCCAGAGCACCGCGCCGATGGTGAACAAGGCTACTGGCGTGGCGGCATCGGCCAGCATGCGCACCACCACGTCCACGGGCCCGGACAGCTTCAGCCCGCTGACCGAGAACACCGCACCCAGCGCGATCGACCAGGGCAGCGGGTTCGACAGCGCCCCGCGCAGGGCCCGCAGCGCTGCCGTGCGCGCGCCATGGGCTGCCGACCCCTGGGCCTGGGCCAGCGCAATGCACAGGCTGCTGGTGATGAACAGGTCGGCCAGGATGGTGCAGATCACCGGCCCGGCCGCCGCCGGCCCCAGCAGCGCCACCAGCAGCGGCACGCCCATGAAGCCGGTGTTGGGGAAAGCCGCCACCAGCGCACCGAACGAAGCGTCCTTCAACTGCACCCGCTCGTTCAGGCTGACGGCGATGGTGAAGAACACGATCACCAGCGCCGCCGCCAGGTACACCAGCAGCACGGCCGGGTTCAGCAGGTCGAACAGCGGCGTGTTCATGCCGAAGCGGAACAGCATGCAGGGCAGTGCGAAGTACAGCACGAAGGCGTTCAGCCCGGGAATGGCGCTTTCTGGCAGCACGTGCCGCCGGGCCGCCAGGTAACCGGCCAGGACCAGCGCGAAAAAGGGAACGGTGACGGCAAGAATGGCCTGCATGCGCCCGGGAGTATCGCAACCCGGCGCCCGGGGCCCGGGAACAGGCGCCTGGGGCCCGGATGAGGCCGTTCGTCGCATCGTCGGCCAGGGTCAAGGCGCATTGCCTATGCTTGCGTCCATCCTGACCATCCTGAAGGCTGTCCCGCCATGTCCGAAGAACGCAAGCGCATGTCATTCCTGGGCCGCCTGTGGTGGCTGGTCGACGCCAGCCGGCGCACTCTGATGAACCTGATCTTCCTGGCGCTGATCGGTTTGCTGCTGTGGGCCTTGTTCAGGCCGGGCCCGCCCGGCCTGCAGCCCAAGACCGCTCTGGTGCTGAACCTGGCTGGCCCGATGACCGAGCAGAAGGCCGGCAGCGCCCGCGACAGCGCGCTGGCCCAGGTGCAGGGCGAAGACCTCGCCCAGACCCGCCTGCGCGACGTGCTGGCGGTGCTGGACGCCGCCGCCAAAGACCCGAACGTGCCCCACGTGCTGCTGACCCTGGACGACTTCGGCGGCGCCGGCCTGCCCACGCTGCGCGAGGTGGCCGCCGCCATCGAGCGCTTCAAGGCCAGCGGCAAGCCGGTCTACGCCTGGGGCGCCGTCTACGACCAGCGCAGCTATTTCCTGGCCGCCCACGCCACCGAAGTCTGGCTGCACCCGATGGGCGGATTGCTGATCGAAGGCTTCGGCCGACCGCGCAACTACTACAAGGACGCCTTCGACAAGTTCGGCGTGCAGGCCACCGTGCTGCGCGTGGGCAAGTTCAAGAGCTTCGGCGAAGTCTATTCGGCCAGCGCGCCATCGCCCGAGACCACCGAGGCCGAGAAGTTCCTGTACGACGCCATGTGGAGCAGCTGGCTGGGCAGCGTCGAGGGCGCCCGCAAACTGCCCGCGGGCACCATCATGAAGCTGATCGACGGCCTGCCCGACAACCTGGCGGCCGAAGGTGGCGACGCAGCCCAGCTGGTGCTGAAGGAGAAACTCGTCGACAAGCTGAAGACGCGTGACGAGATGCGCGCCTTCCTCATCGAAAAAGGCGCGAAGGACGAGGCCGCGGCCAGCGGCCAGCAGCGCGAAGCCACCTTCCTGCAGGTGAGCTTCAACGACTACCTGGCCCGCATCAAGCCGAGCACCACTGGCGACGCGGTGGGCGTGATCGTGGCCGAAGGCGAGATCGGCGACGGCCAGGCCCCCGGCGGCAGCATCGGCGGCGAATCGACCTCGGCCCTGATCCGCCAGGCGCGCGAGGACAAAAACATCAAGGCCATCGTGCTGCGCGTGGATTCGCCCGGCGGCAGTGCCTACGGCTCTGAACTCATCCGCCGCGAACTCGAGCTGACGCGCGCGGCCGGCAAGCCCGTGGTCGTCTCGATGGGCGACCTGGCGGCATCGGGCGGCTACTGGATCAGCATGGCTGCCGACGAGGTGATCGCCGACGAAACCACCATCACCGGCAGCATCGGCGTGCTGGCCGTGCTGCCCAGCGTCAAGGGGGCGATGGACAAGGTCGGCGTCAACACCGCCGGCTACGGCACGACCTGGCTGGCCGGCGCGCTGGACCCGCGCAAGACGCTGGACCCGCGGCTGGCCGGCATCGTCCAGACCAGCATCAACCGCGTCTACGCCGACTTCACCGAACGTGTGGCCAAGGCACGCCAGACCACGCCCGAAAAGGTGGACGAAGTGGCGCAGGGCCGGGTGTGGACGGGCGCACAGGCGCTGGAGCGCGGCTTGGTCGACAAGCTCGGCAGCCTGGGCGACGCCGTGGCCGCGGCCCAGGCGCGCGCCAAGCTGGCCGCCGACACACGCGTGCTCTATGTCGAAAGGCCGCCAGGCCGCCTGCAGCAGGCGCTGGAGATGTTCGGCGTCAGCGAAGCCGGCCTGGGCGGCCGGCTGCTGGCGGCGCTGGCCCCGGGCCTGATGCTGGGCGACCCGGTGCAGACCCTGCTGCCCGGCGTTCCCCAGGCCGTGGTCGACGGCGTGCGCCGCGACCTGGGCTGGCTGGCTGCAGTCGGCGAGCGGGGCAAGCCCTTCGACGCCGTCGTGCATTGCCTGTGCACGGCACCCTGATCCCGGCTGCGGCCGCGGCGGTGCCTGCTACAGGTTGCCGCGGCCCCAGGGCCCGACGATGGCCACCGTGATGCCTGGCGACTGGATGTTGGCGAACAGCACGCGCCCGGTCGGGTCGAAGCAGGCCCCGCAGAACTCCGAACCGCGAAAGTCGCCAGGGGCGACGATCTTGCCGGCGCCGGCAATCTGCGGCGCCGTCAGCTGCACGTTGTTCTTGCACAGGATGTAGGCCTCGCCGGCCGCATTCAGCCCGAGCAGGCGCGTGCCGCTGCCGAAGGCGTCGGGCGAGGCGCCACCGTCTTCGCACAACACCAGGCCGCCGCGCGGGCTGACGGTGACGTTGTCCGGGTTGTTGCCGGCCGTGGCCGCGCCGCTCACGAACAGCGCGCGCAGGCGCATCGAAGCCAGGTTCAGCTCCCACACCGCGCCTTCGCCCTGGCCGGGTTGGTTGCTGCCGTTCACGCCAGCGCCGGTGTCGACGATGAACATGCGGCCGTCGGCATGCCAGATGCCCTCGCCTCGGCTCATGCGCGCGCAGCCGGCAGCCAGGGCCTGGATCGTCGGCCCGGCCATGGCCGCCAGCGCCACGCCGCCAGGCAGTCCGGCCACGGTGCGCGGGTCGGCATCGGGGTCGGCGATGGTGATCCATTCGAGTTCGTACTCGTCGCCGATCTCGGGATTCAGCAGTCCCAGGTTGTTGCTGGCCGCCAGGCTCAGCGGCTGCGCCTGGCGCACCACGCCGCGGATGCGCGCGGCCTGCAGGGTGCCGCCCTGCTGCAGGCTGCCCAGGCGACCGCTGGTGTCCACCGGCAGGTAGCGGTACAGCGCAGACGCGTTGCGGTTGTCCTCGGTCAGGTAGACGGCACCGCTGGCCGGGTCCACGGCCACCGCCTCGTGCACGAAGCGGCCCATGCCGACGATGGGCGTGGCCAGCGAGGCGGCCGCGTCGACCGCCGACTCGAAGACATAGCCGTGCTTGCGGCCACCGATCTGCGAAAAGTCGAAGATGGTTTCTTCGCAGGTCAGCCAGCTGCCCCAGGGCGTGGGGCCGCCGGCGCAGTTGCCCAGCGTGCCGCCGATCGAAGCATAGGACTCGGCCCACTGGCCATTGCGGAACACCAGGTTGGTGGTGCCGCCACCGGCCACGCCGGTGAAAGGCGTTGGCGCAGGCGCAGCCGGGTTGGTGACGACACCGCTGGCGCCGATGCGCACGGTCAGCGCGCCTGTGATCGTGATGATGCCGTTGATCGCACCAGCCGAGTACACCTGCGGCGCCTGGATGGCATCGGCCGGGCCGGTGGCCAGGCCGCGCTCGTGGTTGCGCACCAGCACGAATTCAGTGCCGCGGCCGTCGCGCGAGACCCGCGATGCCCGCACCACGGCCATGCCGTCGTGGGTGGACGGCGTGGGCCGGCCGTCTCGCATCGGGTCGCCGGTCCAGCCGTAGCTGCGGTAGCTGAAGCCTTCGGGCAGTTGCAGCAGCGGCAGGCCGGTGGCCAGGTCGGCCACCGGGGCGATCGGGCCGTATGGCGACACCGCCGACGTCGTCTGCTTGCCACCGCCGGTCTGGGCCATGGCCTGGCGGCTGTGCAGAGCGGCCAGCGCGCCCACGAATGACGAGGCCATCACCGCGCCCGAGCCCTGCAGCAGACGGCGGCGATTCAGTTCCAGGGATTCAACGGGCGTGGCGGGCAATGGCAGGGAAAGACGGCGCATGAGGGCTCCGGAAGCGGCTTGAGGTGCCCGGAGTGTCTGAAGACGCCGTGACGATTTGGCGAAACCCGGGCCGGGCAGGCAGGTCCGCCCGGCAGATGAACGCCCCGCAAACGTCCGGTGGACGCCCGGTAGGACGCCCCGTCAGCGCCGCGGCAGCGCCACGGGCCGCGCCATGTCGTCCACCGTCTGGCCCTGCTGGCGCAGCAGGGCTTCCAGGGCCGGCAGCAGCGGCCCCAGCCTTTCGTCGATGGCCGCGCGCACGGTGTCGACGAAGACCTGTGTACTGCGTTCGATCTCGATGTTCAACAAGGCGCCTTCGGGCTTGGCGCCGAAGGTGGTCATGCGCAGCGTCTCGGGGATCAGCCAGACCTCGAACCAGCCGCTGCCGTCGGCCTCGCGCCGGGCTTCGGCCACCGTCAGGCTGGCGCCGTTGACGGCGATGTAGCCCTTGGCGAACACGTAGCGCATCCAGGGCGCTGGCACGGCAATGCGCAGGACCTGGTTGTTCTCGGGGCGGCGCACTTCGGCCACGGTGGCCTGGAAGTCGATGTGGCCCGACAGCGGATGGCCGCCGATCTCGGCACCGTCCTTGGCCGCGCGTTCGACATTGATGGCGCTGCCCGAGGCCAGGCCACCCAGGGTGGTCAGCGCCAGACTCTGCTGCATCACGTCGAAACTGGCCTGGCCCGGAGCAGGCCGGGAAGTGACGGTCAGACACACGCCGTCGACCGCGACGCTGGCGCCGATGGCCAGACCCTCGTCGAAACCGGCGGGCAGTGCCAGCACGAAGCTGCGCAGGCCGGCCCGGTCGTGGATGTGCTGAACCTGGGCGATGCCCTGAACAATGCCGGTGAACATGGGTGGGAGCTTAAGCCAAGCCTGCTTAGACTCGACCGTCATGGACGCGATATCCCCGCCCCCGGCCCCGCCACCCGCTGCGCCCGACTGGCTGCCTGCCTTCAGCCTGGCCAGGCCGCCCGCCGGCTTCGTCGACGACCCCTACCCGTTCTATGCGGCGCTGCGGCGGTTTTCACCCGTCCACGAGATGGCGGCCGACAGCCATGCGCTCACCCGGTACCAGGACGTGCTCGCGGTCTATCGAAGTGCGGCCGCCAGCAGCGACAAGCAAACCGAGTTCGCGCCTCGGCTGGGCCCGGGAAGCCCCATATACGAACATCACACCAGCAGCCTGGTGTTCAACGACCCGCCATCGCACACACGCGTCCGCCGCCTGCTGATGGGGGCGCTGAACCAGCGCGCCGTCGCCCGCATGGAGGCCGGCGTCGTGGCCCTGGTCGACGGCCTGCTCGACCGCCTGGCCGGGCAGCCGGCACCGGACCTGATCGAGGACTTTGCTGCCCGCATCCCGGTCGAGGTCATCGGCAACCTGCTCGACGTGCCGTCGGCACAGCGGGCACCGCTGCGCGACTGGTCGCTCGCCATCCTGTCGGCCCTGGAACCCGCACCGGGGCCCGAGGTGCTGGCCCGCGCCAATGCCGCAGTGACCGACTTCCTGACGATGCTGCGTGAACTGGTCGCCCACCGCCGCTGCCACCCTGGCGACCCCGAGTCCGACGTGCTGACCCGGCTGCTGCAGGGCCAGGGCCAGTACCAAGGGAACACCGACACAGCCTTGAGCGAAGGCGAACTGCTGCACAACTGCATCTTCCTGCTGAACGCCGGCCACGAGACGACCACCAACCTCATCGGCAACGGCCTGCACGCGCTGCTGGCACAACGCGAAGCACTCGAAGCTCTGGTGGCCGAGCCGGCCTTGATCGACAGGGCCGTGGAAGAACTGCTGCGCTTCGAAAGCCCGCTGCAGCTGAACAACCGCCGGCTGACGGCACCGCTGGCCCTGGGCGACCGCGTGCTGCCCGCCGGCAGCTTCGTCACGCTGTGCATCGGCGCTGCCAACCGCGACCCGGCGGTGTTCGCGCAGCCCGACAGGCTGGACATCCGCCGCAGGCCGAACAACCACCTGGCGTTCGGCCAGGGTGCCCATGCCTGCTCGGGCATGAACGTGGCGCGGCTCGAGGCGCGGATCGCCGTCGGGCGACTGCTGGCGCGATATCCCGGGCTGGCGCTTGCCGGCGCGCCCGAACGCGATCCGCGGGTGCGCTTTCGCGGCTTCAGGCGACTGCCCGTTCGCCTGAAGTGAAGCCGCCTAAGGTCTGGCCCAGCCCGCCAGCCCCACCGTGACACGGCCATCGGGCCATTCCACGACAGGGCGCTTGACGACGCTGGGCTGGGCCAGCATCAGGGTGCGCGCGCTGGCCGCGTCGACCACACCGGCCTGCACCTCGGGCGCCAGCTTGCGCCAGGTCGTGCCCTGGCGGTTCAGCAGCGGCTGCCAGCCCAGGGCCTGCAGCCAGGCGTCCAGCCGGTCGGCGGGCAGGCCCTGCTTCTTGAAGTCGTGGAACACGGGGTCTGCGCCTCGAGCTTCGAGCCAGGCGCGGCCCTGCTTGACGCTGTCGCAGTTGGAAATGCCGTAGATGCGGGTCATGCAGGCCGATCAGACGCCGTCAGACGGCACGTCGCAGCCGAAGTCAGGATAGAAGCCGCCGTCGCGCACGAGGCCGTCGTCGCCGATCGAGACCCGGAACCAGAAGCATTCGTTGGTTTCGTAGCGCCAGGACCAGATCTCGCCGCCCTGGCGGCCCCCGCCACGGCGGTCCCCTGGGGTGCCCAGAGTTCGCAGCAGCTCGTCGCGGGGCATGCCTGGGGCACGGGCCTGGAATGCCTGCAGCGACGAGTCCGTCAGCACCTGCTCGGCCCCGACCAGGCGACCCCCGGCGTCCAGGTCCAGCATCCAGGTGCTGCGGCCAAAGGGGCCGGTGGCGTACTCCAGCCGCAGTCCTCCTGAACCCAGCGGGTATCGGGCCGTGGGCTGACCCCAGCGCTGAAGCACCTCGACCTCGGTCGAGCCCATGCCCGGGGGTGTGACGACACAGCCCGAGAGCCACAGGGCCAGGGCCGGCAACAGCCAGAACAGTTTCATGATCAACGCTCCATCGGTGCTATTCCATCGATCTTGCGCCATGCTGCCGCAATGCCGACAAACTACCTCTGATCCGGCCCCAAATCCATGCAGCCGGCTGCAGAATGGCCAGTATGTCTGTGCCGCCTGGCGAAAGTGCAGTCTTGCTCCAGCTGATCCTCGATCACGCCGGCGAAGGCATCAGCGCGTTTGACTCGCAACTCCGGCTCCAGGTCCATAACCAGCGCTTCCTGGACTACACCGGCCTGCGCCCGGAACAGACCGCGACCGGAACGCCACTGCTGAGCCTGCTGCGCGCCATGGCTGCCGCTGGCGAGTTCGGACCGCACGACAGCGAGGCCGCACGCGAGGCCGATTGCCAGCGCCGGCTGGCCGAGATGGGCAACGGCCGGACGGCGCTGACGCACCGCCTGCGACCGAACGGCCAGACCCTGGAATTGCGCCGCACGCCCACGCCCGAAGGCGGCTTCGTCATGCTGTACCTGGACGTGAGCCAGCGTCGCACCGCCGAAGACTCGCTGCTGCAGCAGCAACGCATGCTGCAGCTGGTGCAGCAGACCACGGCCCAGGGCTTCTGGTTCATCGACAACGGGCAGCGCACCATCGATGCCAACCCGGCCATGTGCAGGATGCTGGGCGTGGCGCGCGAAGCCCTGATGGGCCGCAGCATCTTCGAGTTCGTCGACGAGGCCAATGCCGAGATCTTCCGCCGCAACGTGGCCCTGCGCAACCTGGGCCAGGTGAACGGCTACGAAGTCAGCCTGCGCAGCGCCGACGGCAGGCTGGTGGACTGCTTCAACAATGCCACGCCCATCTACGACGCCCAGGGGCGGCGTTTCGGCGCGCTGGGCCTGTTCACGGACATCACGCCGCTGAAGCAGGCCCAGAAGCAGCTGAACCTGACCAGCGGCCTGCTGGCCCAGAAGACCCATGTGCTGGAGGTGACGCTGGACAGCCTGGCACAGGGTGTGCTCAGCGTCGACGCCAACGGCCAGATCAACGCCTGGAACCAGCGCTTCCTGGAACTGCTGGAAGTGCCAGAAGAGGTCATGGCGGCCCGACCCAGCTTCCTGGAGCTGTGCCGCTGGCAGATCGACCAAGGCCGGCTGCCCCAGCAGCCGCTCTACTGGCCGGCCATCACCGAAACCTACCAGCGCACCCGGCGCGACGGTGCCCTGGTCGAGGTGCAGACGCACGTGGCCAACGACGGTGGCATCGTGCGCACCTACACCGACATCACGGCCACCGCCCAGGCCAGCCGGGCGCTGCGCGAAAGCGAGTCGCGCTTCCGTACGCTGGCCGACGGTGCCCCGGCGCTGATCTGGCAATCTGACCGGGATGGCCGCGCACTGTGGTTCAACCAGCGCTGGCTGAAGCTCACCGGGCGCAGCCTGGACCAGGAACTGGCCAGCACCTGGGCGCAACGCATGCACCCCGACGACCTGGAACGCAGCCATGCGGTGCTGCTGCAGGCGCGCGATTCACTGTCGCCCTATCACGTGGAATTCAGGCTGCCGGCTGACGACGGCCAGTGGCTGTGGATTGCCGACCACGGCGTGCCGCTGTTCGGCAGCGACGGCAGCTTCGACGGCTTCGTGGTCTACGGCTGGGACATCACGGCCCGCAAGCAGGCCGAGACTGCGCTGCTCAAGGCCAAGGAAGAGGCAGAGCGCGCCAACCGCGCGAAATCGGAATTCCTGTCGCGCATGTCGCACGAACTTCGCACGCCGCTGAACGCCGTGCTGGGCTTTGCACAGCTGCTGCAGACCGACGCGAAGGAGCCGCTGTCGCCCCTGCAAGGCGCGCGTGTCCAGGAGCTGCTGCACGGCGGCCGCCATCTGCTCAGGCTGATCAACGACGTCCTCGACCTGTCGCGCATCGAAGCCGGTGCCCTGCACCTGGAACTGGTGCCCGTGGCGCTGGCCGAACTGGTGGGGGACTGCCTGAGGCTGGTGACGCCGGCAGCGGCGGAGCGCGACATCACCCTGGCGATCGAGCACGCCTCGCCCATGGCGCAGAGTGTGCTGGCCGACCCGACCCGGCTGCGGCAGGTGCTGCTGAACCTGCTGTCGAATGCCGTCAAGTACAACCGCGAGGGTGGGCGGGTCGTGATTTCCTGGATGCACGAAGCCGAGCGCGGCAGCGTCTGCCTGTCCGTGTCCGACACCGGCCCGGGCCTGGACGAGACCCAGCAGGCCAGCCTGTTCCAGGTCTTCGAACGCCTGGAAGCCCGCCACTCCACCGTGGAGGGGGCCGGCATCGGACTGGCGCTGAGCAAATGGCTGGTCAGCCTGATGCAGGGCGAGGTGGGGGTGGACAGCCGGGCCGGCGAAGGCAGCCGCTTCTGGGTGCGCCTGGCTGCAGGCGACGCCGGTTCGACAGTGTCTGCCCCGGCCCCCGCCGCGCAAGCGTGGTCTACCGCAGCTGTGGCCACGGGAAAGACGCACACCGTGCTCTACATCGAAGACAACCCGGTCAACCAGGTGCTGATGGAAGGCATGCTGTCGCATCGGCCCGGCGTGCGACTCTTGACCGCTGGCCTGCCGGAAACCGGCCTGGCCATGGCACTGCAGGCGCAGCCGGCCCTGGTGCTGCTGGACATCCAGTTGCCGGGCATCGACGGTTATGAAGTGCTCAAGCGGCTGCGCGCAGACGTGCGCACCGCCCACATCCCCGTCATTGCCGTCAGTGCGAACGCGATGCCCGACGACCTCCTGCAGGCCAGGGGGCTGGGCTTCGCCGACTACATCACCAAGCCGCTCGACCTGCAGGTGCTGCTCCAGGCGGTGGCCAAGGTGCTGGACGCCGGGCACCCGGCGCGCCACTGAGGCCCGGCGCGCGGCTGCGCCGGGGATGCATCGCGTTGCAAAGACCCCTTGTTTGCGGGGTAGGCGGGTGCAGATGCTCGTCTGAAACTGAGGCATCCCCAAGTTGTGTGGAAAACTTCACTTGGCCGCAGTCCAGAACGCCATTTCGATCCCAAGGAACCCGCATGTCGAATAACAACAAGCTTGTCCGCTCGCTCGCACTGGCTGGCCTGCTGGCAGCCTCTGGCGCCTCGCAGGCGGCCATCACCATGTACACCACGCTGAGCTCGTTCACTGCGGCGGTTCTGGAATTGGGCACGGACACGTTCGACGACCTGGACCCCACGGAAGCCCTGGGCTTCGGCCTGCAAACGCGCAGTGCCGGCAACTTCACCTACGTGGGTGAGGTGCCCCAAAGCAACTTCTTCGGTGCCGGCACCACGGCCGACGTCTGGCTGAGCACGAACGGCGCCCTCAACACCATGGAGTTCAAGAATTTTTCCGCGGGTGTGGCGGCTTTCGGCGGCAACATCTTCGGTTCGAACCTGGCAGGCGGATTCAGCAGCGGCAGCTTCATCGTGACGGCCGAGGATGCCGACGGCGTGTTCACGACCAGGATCGACAATCCCACCACCGCCAGCTTCCTGGGATTCGTCTCCAGCCGCGGCAGCCTGATCGAAGCCACCATCGCGGCCGTCTCGGAGCCAAACTCGCCGGTCGTGTTCCCGACCATCAACAACCTGGTTCTGGCGGCCGTGCCGGAACCCGAAACCTACGCACTGATGCTGGCCGGCCTGGGCCTCGTCGGCTTCATGGCCCGCCGCCGCCGCGTCGTCGGCTGAAACTTTGCGAACGCCGCCTCTCAGGGGGCAGCGCGAGTCCCAGCAAAAACGCCCCGGACGATGTCGTCCGGGGCGTTGTGCTTTCTGGTGGGCCCTGACAGATTCGAACTGTCGACCAACGGATTAAGAGTCCGCTGCTCTACCAACTGAGCTAAGAGCCCTGAAAACTGGATGCTGACTTTGCGAATGAGCTTGCGGCTGTGATGGCGGCAAGGTGGTGGGTCGTGCGTGACTCGAACACGCGACCAACGGATTAAAAGTCCGCTGCTCTACCGACTGAGCTAACGACCCGACTGAGCTAACGATCTGACTGAGCCAAGACACCAGGGACCGCCCCGACCGGACGATCCATCCCGGCTGGGCTGCCGCAAAGCCGAGAAGGCTGCAATTTGCAGAGCCCACGATTCTAACCCGAAGCTTCAGGCCCTGGCCATGAGCGGCACCTGCAAGGACGACAGCAGTTGTGAAATCGCCTCGCCCGCCGCGACCATGCCGAAGCTCGCCGTCACCGTGACACTGGACCCGTAGCCGTGGCAGTTCAGGCTGCCGTCCAGCGCGCAGTCGTCCGCCGCGGGCGGCAGGGCCACCGGCTCGCGCGAGAAGACACATCGCAGTCCCGCCAGCGGAGCAGCGCCTGCAGCAGCCCGCCTGACCACACCCGCCTGGCGCAGCCGCTGGCGCAGGCCGGCCAGCAGCGGGTCGTGGCTGACCTGCGCCAGGTCGGCCACGTCCACCGCCTGCGCCAGCCGCTTGCCGCCTGCTGCACCGACGCAGACCACCGGCACGCCCGACTGCAGGCCCCAGGTCGCCAGCACGGCCTTGGCGCGCACCTGGTCGCAGGCATCGACGAGCACGTCCACGCTGCCCTGCAGCAAGCCCGGCCAGTTGTCGGCCTGCACGAAGTCCTCGACCGCATGCACCAGGCAGCCGGGGTGGATCTCGGCAATGCGCTCGCGCAGAGCCAGCGCCTTGGCCTGACCCAGGGTCCGGTCCAGCGCCTGCACCTGGCGGTTGATGTTGCTTTCGGCCACGTGGTCCAGGTCGAACAACCAGAGTTCGGCCACACCGCTGCGCGCCAGGGCCTCGACGGTCCAGGACCCGACCCCGCCCAGGCCCACCACGGCCACCCGGGCTTGCCGCAGCCGCTCGTAGCCAGCATCGCCATACAGGCGCCGCAAGCCCCCGAAACGGCGCTCCAGGTCGGCGGCAGGCAGGGCCTGGCCGATCGGCGGCGCCACGGCAAGCGGCGTCACAGCTGGCTTTCCAGCCGCCAGGTCTGCCAGCGCAGCCCCAGCCAGCCGCCGGCGAAGATGCCAGCCAGCGCAATGAAGCTGCCCAAGGCCAGCGTCGACACACCACTCAGCCCCTGGCCCACGGTGCAGCCCAGCGCCGTCACGCCGCCCACTCCCATCAGCACGGCCCCGACGATGTGGTTCGCGGTGTCCTCGGCGCCACGGAAGCCCTCCCATCGAAAGCTGCGTGAAGCCAGGGCCACGACGGCCGCACCCACCACCACGCCCAGGGAAGTGACGATGCCCAGCGTCAACACCTTGCTGGTGTCGCTGAACAGGATCAACCAGTCCAGGGTGTAGGCCATGGGCGCAACGAAGCTCAGCGACTCCATGCGCCGACTGTTGGTGCCCAGGAAGCTGGCCTCCAGGGTCAGCGGGTGTTCGGGCACGAAGCCCAGCCGCCCCGAAACCCACCAGACCGCCACGACCACGCCGCCCAGGCCCAAGCCGGCCAGCCAGGTGTCGGCACTGCGGCCCTCAGGCCGGGCGACGACGAATGCCACCAAGGCAGCGGCGACACCGCCACCCAGCATCAGGGCCCAGGTCTGCACCTGGCCGCCGGCCCAGTGCGAAGCCAGGGATGGCAGGTCCTGCCCAGCGGGCAAGGCCAGTACCGCCTGGTCGATGGTGGCCACGCGTGCGACAGCGGTGATGCCACGCATCGTGGCGTAGGCCGCGGCCGCCAGCACGAAGAACACGACCAGCGACTTCAGGCTGCCGCCGCCGATGCGGATGAGGGTCTTGCTGCCGCAGCCGGACGCCAGCACCATGCCCACGCCGAACATCAGACCACCGACCAGATTGGACAGCCAGAGCAGCTGCGGGCTGGCGTAGATCGTCGACCCGGCCTGCACCCAGCCCAGCCCGACCATGGCGTTGAAGCCGAGCATGGCCACGGCCATCGCCAGCAGCCACATGCGCATGCGTGTCCAGTCGCCCATCGTCACGATGTCGGCGACCGCACCCATGGTGCAGAAACGGGTGTGCTGGGCAATGGCACCAAAGACGATGGCCAGGCCGAAGCTGGCCCACAACACCTGGGCCGTCAGCCCCGGCAGATCAGACTCTTGCATCAGGCTGATTCTAGGCAGCCTGGGTGCAGGCCCCCGGTCACTTGACCGAAGCCAACCTTTCCTTGCCCGCCTGGGCAGCTTCGCTTTGCGGATAGGTCTTGATCAGTTCGTCCAGCGTGCGCCTGGCCGCACGGGGGTCTTTCAGCTCGGCCTGGCTGTTGGCCAGGGCCAGCAGGGCCTCGGCGGCACGCGGGTGCTGGGGCGCTGCCGTGACGAAGGCGCGGAAGGTGGCGATGGCTTCCTTGTAGTCGCGCTTGCCGTACTGGGCGTTGCCCAGCCAGAAGCGCGCGGCATCGCGATAGCCGCTGTCCGGGTAGCGGGCCTGGAACGCCGTCAGGGCCGCCACCGCCTTGTCGAAGTCGCCGGTGCGGATGATGGCCACGGCGTCGTCGAAACTGCGCTTTTCGGCCGGCTCGACGCTGAATTCGCGTCCGTCCAGGCTGACCTTGACGGGTTCGAAGCGCCGCAGCCGCTCATCCACGCTCTGCGCCAGGTCCTTCTGCAGGCGCTGCAGGTCGGCCAGTTCCTTGGCGCGCTGCTCGTCGCCGCCGCGCAGCTTCGCCAGGTCGGCACGCAGTGCCTCCATCTGGGAATTCATCTCCAGCAGGGTACGGCGCAACTGGGCCAGCTGTTCCAGCAGTTCGGCCTTGGTCGTGGCCAGTTCGGTCAGGCGGTTCTTGTTGTCCTGATCCTGCTGGGCCACCCGGGTGCGCAGTTCGACGATGGCCTTGCGCGCTTCCTCGTCGTCGAAAAGACCGGCATGCGCCGGCCACGCTGCACCCAGCAGGGCCGCAACGAGCACTGCCCGGCCGGCCGCGGCCGGGCCCGGAAGGCCGCAGGCGCGGCGGGGGCGATTCATCTTCAACGGTCCCTCAGCTCGGCCCGCCGGTTGCGGGCGTAGGCGGTCTCGTCGTTGCCCTGGACGGCAGGACGCTCCTTGCCGAAGCTCACGGCTTCGATCTGCGCAGCGCCGGCTCCCAGCAGTTCGAGCGTGCGGGCCACGGCCTCCGCGCGCTTCTGGCCGAGAGCCAGGTTGTATTCGCGGCCGCCGCGTTCGTCGGTGTGGCCTTCGATGACGATCCTGCGTGCGCGGTCATTGGCCATCAGCTTGGCATGGCCCTCCAGCGCGGGCTGGAACTCGCTGCGCACGGCGAAGCTGTCGAAGTCGAAGTAGACGATGCGCTGGCTGGCCAGGGCTGCCAGTGCTGCGGCATTTGCAGCGGCGGTGCCACCCGATCCGGCCAGGTCGACGGTGGTCACGCCCGACTGCGGCGTGCCGGCAGCGGCAGCGCCGGAACCGGTTGCCGCAGTGCTTTCGGTTCCGGTCGAACGGCTTTCCACCGGAGCCATCGCGGTGGGCTCCTTCAGCGAGACGGAACTGCCGCATGCCGCCAGGAAGGCGGCCATGGCCAGCAGGGACAGACTGTTGCGAAGGGGCATCTTCTTCATGTTCGGGCTCCGTTGGATGAGTAAATGACAGTCTGGACAGACAGGCAGATGAAGAAAAAGTTCAAGGCGGCTCAGGTGCGGAACGGACCCCAGGCCGGCTCGCGCACGTCGGCGCCGCTGCTGACCAGACGGGTCTTGATCTTGCCGTCGAGCGTGGTCGTGACCAGCACGTCGGCGCCACGCACCCGGCTGGCATAGACGATCTGTCGGCCATTGGGCGCAAAGCTGGGGCTCTCGTCTTCGCTGGTGTCGGTCAAGGGCGTGACGTTGCCGCTGTCCAGGTCCTGCGTGACCAGGCGGTAGGCATTGCCCTGGCGGGTGATGTAGGCCAGCAGCTTGCCGTTCGGGCTGACCGCCGGGCTGATGTTGTAGTTGCCGCTGAAACTGATGCGCTGGGCACCGCCAGCGGCCACACCCCCTGCCATGGGCAGGCGATAGATCTGCGGGCCGCCGCCACGGTCGCTGACGAAGAACAGGCTCTGGCCGTCGGGCGCGAACACGGCCTCGGTGTCGATGGCGTTGCTGCGTGTCAGCCGTTGTGGCGTACCGCCGGCCGCCGGCAGGGTGAAGAGCTGGGCGATGCCTTCACTGGACAGCGTGACCACCAGCTGGCGGCTGTCGGGCGACCAGGCAGGAGCGCTGTTCGAGCCGCGGAAATTGGCCACCATGCGCCGCGCACCCGTGGCCACGTCCTGCACCCAGACCACGGCCTTCTGGGTCTCGAAGGAGACATAGGCCAGCTGCTTGCCATCGGGTGACCAGGCTGGCGAGATGATCGGTTCGTTGCTGGCCAGGGCCACCTGCACGCCTTCGCCGTCGGCGTCGGTGACGTGCAGGGTGTAGCGCCGGCCCACCTTCAGCACATAGGCGATGCGCGTGGCATTGACACCCTGCTCGCCGGTCAGCATGAGCTGGATCTCGTCGGCAATGCGGTGCGCGGCCAGACGTACGTCGACGGGCAGCACCAGCTTGCTCTGGCCCAACAGCTCTTCGTTGCGAACGGCGTCCCAGAGCTTGAAGCGCACGTCGAAGCGGCCATCGGCCAGGCGGCTGGCCGAGCCGGCCACCAGCGCATCGGCACCCTTGGCCTTCCATTCGGCCAGGCTGACCTGGCTGCGTTCGTCGAGCACGGCGTCGGCCGCGAAGGTGCGGAAAAGCCCGCTGCGTTCGAGGTCGTTGCGGATGATCTGGGCCAGGGGCTGACCCGAACCCGCCTCGTCGCGAAAGCCGGCAATCGCCACCGGCACCTGCGTCGCGCCGACCCCGGTGACATCGATGCGGAACTGGGCGAGCGCCGCGGGCGCCTGCCACAGGGCAGCCGGGCCGGCCAGGCCGAGTGCGGCCATGCGGGAAAGCGCCCTGCGGCGGGCTGGCCATGCCGTCATCAAAACGTTTTCATGCAGAACCTGTTCATATGCACGATTGTAGGCAGCGCCCCTGTGCACCCACCCGGGGCACCGATAATCCGGCTCCGGCTCCGGCCTTCGGTTCGTGCCTTCCATGCCCCCTCTCCTGCAGCGCCTGAAGCGCCTGCTGCCTTACATCCGCAAGAGCCGCGCCGGGCTGCTGGCTGCCTTGGGCGGCGCAGCGGTCACCGCGGCCACCGAGCCGGCCATTCCCTGGCTGCTGGGCCGTCTGCTCGACCAGGGTTTTGCGGGGGGTGGCATGCCGCTGTGGGTGGTACCGGTGGTCATCATCGGCTTGTTCGCGGTGCGCAGCGGCTCGGGCTTCGTAGCCCAGTACGGGCTGGCCTGGACCACCCATCGCGCCGTGCTGCAGATGCGCGAGAAGATGTTCGAGCAACTGCTGCGCAGCGCCCCGGCAGTGTTCAGCCAGCAGACCGCCAGCGGCATGACCAACACCCTGGTCTACGAGGCGCAGTCGGGTGCAAACCAGCTGTCGGCCTCGCTGCTGACCCTGGTGCGCGACAGCCTCATCCTGGTGGCCCTGCTCGCCTACCTGCTGACTCTGAACTGGCAGCTGACGCTGATCGTCGGACTGCTGTTCCCAGCGGTGGCCTGGGTCATGCGGGTCCTCGGCCGCCGGCTGCACAGGCTGACCGTCGAAGGCCAGAAAGCCACCGACAGCCTGGCCTATGTCGTCGAGGAAAACATGCTGGCCTGGCGCATCGTGCGGCTGCACGGCGCCGAACAGCAGCAGGGCCGACGCTTCGGCGGCGCGGCCGACCGCGTGCGCCAGCTGATGATGAAGGCCGTGGTGGCAGGCGGCACCATGACCCCTGTGACTCAGATGCTGGCCGCCTGCGCGCTGAGCGTGGTCATCGTCATCGCGCTGTGGCAAAGCCGCAGCGGCGGCACTTCGGTCGGTGAATTCGTTGCCTTCGTCACCGCCATGTTGCAACTCGTGGCGCCCGCCAAACACCTCTCCGACGTGATGGCACCGCTGACACGCGGCCTGGCTGCGGTCGAGCGGGGTCTGGACCTGATCGACCAGAGCCCGGCTGAGCAAGGCGGCCCGCACGACGGCGGCCGCGTCCGCGGCGACATCGTGCTGCGGGGCGTCGGGCTGCGCTATCGCGACGACGCAGCACCGGCGCTGGACGCCATCGACCTGCACGTGCGCGCTGGCGAAACCGTGGCATTGGTGGGGCCCTCGGGCGCTGGCAAGTCGACGCTGGTGAACCTGCTGCCGCGGTTCGTCGAGCCGACCTCAGGCAGCATCACGCTGGACGGGGTGGCCCTGGGCGACTGGAACATGCTGGCCCTGCGCCGCCAGTTCGCGCTGGTCAGCCAGGACGTGGTGCTGTTCAACGACACCGTGGCCGCCAACGTGAGCCTGGGCGCACCCATGTCGACGCAGGCCGTGCGCGACGCGCTGCAGGCCGCCTACCTGCTCGACTTCGTGCTCGGCCTGCCCGAGGGCCTGGACACGCTGATAGGCCACAACGGCAGCCAGCTGTCGGGCGGCCAGCGCCAGCGCCTGGCAATCGCGCGCGCCATCGCCAAGGACGCCCCCGTGCTCATCCTCGACGAGGCCACCTCGGCCCTGGACAGCGAGAGCGAACGCGCCGTGCAGGCCGCGCTGGAGCGGTTGATGCAGGGCCGCACGACGCTGGTGATCGCGCACCGGCTGAGCACCATCGAACATGCCGACCGGGTGCTGGCCTTCGAAGGCGGGCGCCTGGTCGAACAGGGCACGCACGGCGAACTGCTGGCCGCCGGTGGCCTGTATGCCCGGCTGCACGCCATGCAGTTCAGAAACTGAAGGACGACACCATGACCGCCATCTCACGCTACCCCGTGCCCGAACTCATCGACCTGCCCGAAGACATGCGAACACGCATCCTGGCGGTGCAGGACAAGGCCGGCTTCGTGCCCAACGTCTTCCTGGCGCTGGCCCACCGGCCGGCCGAGTGGCGGGCCTTCATGGCCTACCACGACGCGCTGCTGCTGAAGGAAGGCGGTTCACTGACCAAGGGCGAGCGCGAGATGATCATCGTCGCCACCTCGGCGGCCAACCAGTGCCTGTACTGCGTGGTCGCACATGGCGCCATCCTGCGCGTCTACGAGAAGAAGCCGCTGCTGGCCGATCAGGTGGCAGTGAACTACCGCAAGGCCGAAATCACGCCGCGCCAGCGCGTGATGCTCGACTTCGCGATGAAGGTCTGCAACGCATCGCACACCATCGACGAGTCGGACTTCGCCACGCTCGATGCCAACGGCTTCAGCGACGAGGACGCCTGGGACATCGGCGCCATCACGGCATTCTTCGGCCTGAGCAACCGCATGGCCAACCTGACGGCCATGCGGCCCAACGAGGAGTTCTTCCTCATGGGCCGCATGCCCAGACCGGCAAAAGGCTGAACCGACCCGGGCCGGCCCGGGCCGGCCTGACCCATAGGCCAGCGGCCAGCGCAGCGTGCCTTACTGAGCTTGCTGCAGCGCGCGGATGCGGTCTTCCAGCGGCGGGTGGCTGCTCATCAGCGCCATGAACCCGCTGGGACGGCCGCTGATGCCCATGGCCTGCACGCTTTGCGGCAGCTGGCCGGGATCGAGCCCACCCAGGCGTGCCAGGGCGTTGATCATCGGCTGCTTGCGGCCCATGAGCGCGGCAGCACCGGCATCGGCGCGGTATTCACGCTGACGCGAAAACCAGGCCACGACGATGGCCGCCAGGATGCCCAGCACGATGTCGAGCACGATGGTGCTGATGTAGTAGCCGATGCCCGGGCTGTCGCTGGTGTTGCGCAGCACGACCTTGTCGACGAAATAGCCGATGACGCGCGACAGGAACACGACGAAGGTGTTCATCACGCCCTGGATCAGAGTCATCGTGACCATGTCGCCGTTGGCGACGTGCGCCACCTCGTGGGCGATCACGGCCTCGACTTCTTCGCGGCTCATGCTCTGCAACAGACCCGTGGACACCGCGACCAGGGCCGAGTTCTTGAACGCGCCGGTGGCGAAGGCGTTGGGCGCGCCTTCGTAGATGCCGACGTCGGGCATGCCGATGTTCGACTTCTTGGCGAAAGCCTCGACCGTGCCGACGATCCAGCGGTGGGTGGGGTCGCTGCTGTTGTTGATGATCTGGGCGCCCGTGCTCCATTTGGCGATCATCTTGCTCATCAGCAGCGAAATGATCGCGCCGCCGAAGCCCATCAGCGCAGCAAAGGCCAGCAGCATGGGCAGGTTCAGGCCGTTGGCCGTGAGGAAACGGTTCACACCCAACAGGCTCGCCGCAATGCCCAGCACCAGCATCACGGCCAGGTTGGTACCGACGAACAGGAGGATACGTTTCATGTTTGTGGCGTCCGCGAGGACGTCAAAGTGGGGGTAATGAGCGGGATATTAGGTCCTGCCGCCGGCTTTCAAGTGCCGGCCGCGGGCAGACCTGCAACGAATGGGGCTGTTCGAAAACGGGTCAGCGGCGCATGCGCAGATGGTTCGGCTGGCCAGGCGGCAACAGCTCGAAGAGTTCGGGGAACTGGCCCAGCAGCTTGGTCGACGACCCGCTCCTGGTCAGCAGGCCGGCTTCTCGCAGGCGCTGGGAAGCCACACGCAGCTCCAGGGTTTCGCCACGCTGGAGTTCGGGCATGCAGGCCAGGATCTGCCTGGCCTTTTCGTGCAGGGGCGTGGCCGCACGGGGGGTCTGCGCTGCCGGGGCTGGGACCGGGGCAGCCGGCGCGACGGCCTCGACCTCGGTCGCGGCCAGGGGCTCGGCCGCCACACGGCTGCCAGCGGTCTTGCGGGCGGTCTTGCGGGCCGGCTTGTCTGCAGGCTCCGGCAAGGCCGGCGTCTCGTCGGCGGCGGTCGCCACGGCCTTGGACGACTTGGTCGCCGCCCGGGGCGCTTTCTTGGCCGCCGCTGGCGCCTTTTTCGCCGCTGCCTTGCGAGCCGGGGTCTTGCGTGCAGGTTTTTCCGCCGGCAAGGGCCGGGAGGCGGTGGCCGGGCTGGCCGCGCCGGCGGGTTTGCGGTGCTCCAGCACCGTGAAGTCGTCGTAGACGTCGCGCGTCTCGTCGCCGGTCTTGCCATGCTGACCGATGCCGCGCACGACGCAGCCTTTTTCGCGCAGGCGCTGCACCAGCGGCGCGAAGTCGGAATCTGAAGAGGCGATGACGACGACGTCGGGACGCTCGGCCAGCACCAGGTCGATGGCGTCGACGGCCAAGGCGATGTCGGTGCTGTTCTTGCCCGCCGCCAGGTTCACCATCGGCTTGATGCCCAGGCGCTTGAATACCTGTTGGTTCTTCAGCGCGCCTTCGGCCGTGCAATAGGCGCGGCGCACATGCAGCGCGCCATGCTGGTTCAGCAGCAGGCGCACGGCCTGCTCCATCACGTCGACCGACACGTTGTCGGCGTCGATCAGCAGCATCACGCGGTCGGTGGTCATGCTGCCCGCCCAGTCGTCCGAAGGACAGCATGCGCCCGCTCGGGGGGCAGCGAGCGCGGTGAGCTTGGGGGCTTGTTCATTGCAGTTTCCAGTTCAGGGTGTCGCCGGCACGCAGTGGCTTGATCAATGCGTCGCCAAAAGGCAAGGTCTCGGGCAAGGTCCAGGTTTCGCGCTTCAGGCTGATGTGGCCTTCGTTGGCCGGCAACCCGTAGAACGCCGGGCCATGCAGGCTGGCGAAGGCTTCGAGCTTGTCCAGCGCGCCAGCGGCCTCGAAGGCTTCGGCATAGAGCTCCAGCGCTGCCGGCGCGGTGAAGCAGCCGGCTCCGCAAACCGACTGCTCCTTCAAGGCAGCGGCGTGCGGTGCGCTGTCGGTGCCCAGGAAGAAGCGGGCGCTGCCGCTGGTGGCCGCCTGCACCAGTGCCAGCCGATGATGTTCCTTCTTCAGCACCGGCAGACAGTAGTAATGCGGGCGAAGACCCCCGGTGAACAGCGCATTGCGGTTGTACAGAAGATGGTGCGCGGTCAGCGTGGCGGCGGTCGGGCCGGGGGCTTCGGCCACGTATTGCGCGGCTTCGGCGGTGGTGATGTGCTCGAACACCACCTTCAGCTCAGGGAAGTCGCGGCGCAGCGGCTGCATCACGCGGTCGATGAAGACCGCCTCGCGGTCGAAGATGTCGATGTCGGGGTCGGTGACTTCGCCATGCACCAGCAGCAACAGGCCTTCACGCTGCATCGCTTCCAGCGTCGCATGCGTCTTGCGGATGTCCGATACGCCGGCGTCGCTGTTGGTGGTGGCGCCTGCGGGGTACAGCTTCAGCGCCACGACGCCGGCTTCTCGCGCCCTGCGGATTTCGTCGGGCGGCGTGTTGTCGGTGAGGTAAAGCGTCATCAGCGGCTCGAACGCCAGGCCTTCGGGCAAGGCCGCCAGGATGCGCTGGCGGTAAGCCACGGCCGCCGCCGCCGTGGTGACCGGCGGACGCAGGTTGGGCATGACGATGGCCCGCGCGAACTGGCGGGCCGTGAAGGGCAGGACCGCCTGCAAGGCCGTGCCGTCACGCAGGTGCAGGTGCCAGTCGTCGGGCCGGCGCAGGCGAAGGACGGTGCTCGAAGGGTCGGGATGGTGGGGTGCATTCACGCATCGATTCTCGCATCCGCGCCCATCAGGGCAGATCCAGGTTCGTGCGTTCGCCCAACAGCGCCCGGGCCGCCGCCAGGTCCTGCAGTGCCATGCCCACCGACTTGAACATCGTCAGGTCCTTGCCAGGCGCTGCAGCACGCAGGCGGCCCTGCAGCAGCCCCGCCAGGTCGGCGCAGATGGCGTCCTGCAACAGCCCCCCGGCGGCCAAGGGCTGCACCAGGTCACCCGCTTCGGCCAGCGCACCCGGCAGACTGTCGACGACGATCTGCGCGCGCTGCACGGCTGCGTCGTCGACCTCGCGCATGTCGGGGCGGAAGGCGCCCACCAGGTCCAGGTGCGTGCCGGGCCGAAGCCAGGCGCCCAGCACCACCGGGCTGAGCGCCGTGGTGGCGCAGCAGACGATGTCGGCTGCTTGCGCTGCCGCCTGCAGGTCCGGGGCGACCTGAGCAGCCAGGCCTTCGCCTGCCAGTGCCTCGGCCAGGGCGCGGGCAGCCGCGGCGTTGCGGCCCCACACGTCCAGCCGCTTCAATTGCGGTCGCAAGGCGCAGTGCGCGCGTGCCATCCAGGGTGCGAGCCGGCCCGTGCCCACCAGCAGCAGGCGCGATGCGTCGGGCCGCGCCAGATGCCGTGCGGCCAGGGCGGAAACGGCAGCGGTGCGGCGCAGCGTCACCGCCTCGCCGTCCAGAAGGGCCAGCGCCGCGCCGCTGGCACGGTCCAGCACCAGCAGCGTGGCCTGCACGGTGTGCGCCGCGCCCGGCATCACGGTGACGAGCTTGGTGACGATGAACTGCCCGTCCCAGGCCGGCATCAGCAGCAGGCTGTCGCTGGCCGACAGTGCATGGGCATGGCGCAGTGGCGCCTGGGCGTGGCTGCGGTAAACCTGCTCCAGCGCCGCCACAAGTGGGGGCCAGGGCAGGCGGGCATGCACATCGGCGGCTGAATAAACTTGCATGATGCAACGCAGTGTAGTGATCGTCGGTGGCGGGGTGATGGGCGCGGCCACGGCCTGTTTCCTGGCGCGCGACCATGGCCTGAAGGCCACCGTGATCGAGCGCGACCCCGGCTACAGCCGGGCTTCCAGCGCGCTGTCGGCCAGTTCGATCAGGCAGCAGTTCTCGCAGCCGGTGAACATTGCGCTGTCCTTGTGGAGCCTGGGCTTCCTGCGTCGCGTGGGTGACGAACTGGCGGTGGCGGGCGAGCGCCCGTCGCTGGGCCTGGTGGAACCGGGCTACCTCTACCTGGCTGGCAGCGAGGCCGGCGCGGCCACGCTGCGCCAGCAGCAGCCGCTGCAACGTCAGCAGGGTGCCGACATCACCCTGCTCACGCCCGCGGCGATGGCCCGGCGCTTTGCCTGGCTGCACACGGCCGACCTGATCGCCGGCAGCCTGGGCGAAAGCGGCGAAGGCTGGTTCGACGGCCCGGCCCTGCTGCAGGCCTTCAAGCGCAAGGCACAGGCCGGCGGCGCCCGCTTCGTGACAGCCGAGGCCACCGGCTTCGACAGCCACGGTGGCCGGGTGCGGGCGGTGCGCTGCAGCGACGGCAGCGCACATGCCGGCGACGCCTTCGTGCTCAGCACGGGCGCATGGTCAGCCACGCTCGCTGCGAGGCTGGGCGTGGACCTGCCGGTGGCGCCGAAGAAGCGCGATGTCTTCGTCTTCGACAGCCCGGCCAGCCTGCCCGGCTGCCCGCTCGTCATCGATCCTTCGGGCCTGTGGTTCAGGCCCGAAGGACGCGGTTTCATCTGTGGTGCGCCGCCACGCTGCATCGACGGCGTCAGCGACCCCGACGAACCCCCGCTGCACGCCATCGACCATGCCCAGTTCGACGAACAACTGTGGCCGGCGCTGGCCCACCGCGTGCCGGGTTTCGAAGCCCTGCGGCTGCGCTCGGCCTGGGCCGGCTATTACGAGATGAACGGCTTCGACCACAACGGCCTGGCCGGCGCCCTGCCCGGCTGGGACAACGTCTGGACGGCCTGCGGCTTTTCGGGTCACGGCATGCAGCAGGCGCCAGCGGTGGGCAGTGCGCTGGCCGCACAGGTGGCGGGGGGCAGCAGCAGTGCCCCGCCGCTGGACGCGCTCTCGCCTCAGCGGCTGCTGGACGGGCGACCCTTGATCGAGGCCAACATCATCTGAAATGGCCAGGGCGCCATCAATGCGCCAGGATCTTCGACAGGAATTCCTTGGCGCGCGGCGACCGGGCGTCGGGGTCGCCGAAGAATTCGTCCTTCTTGCAGTCCTCGACGATCTTGCCGGCGTCCATGAAGATGACGCGGTGGCTGACCTTCTTGGCGAAGCCCATCTCGTGGGTGACGCACATCATCGTCATGCCTTCGTTGGCGAGCTGCACCATCACGTCGAGCACTTCGCCCACCATCTCGGGGTCGAGTGCGCTGGTGGGTTCGTCGAAGAGCATCACGATCGGGTCCATCGACAGCGCACGCGCAATCGCCACGCGCTGCTGCTGACCGCCGGAAAGCTGCCCCGGATACTTGTCCTTGTGTACCGTCAGGCCCACGCGTTCCAGCATCTTCAGGCCGCGGGCCTTGGCGTCGTCGGCGCTGCGGCCCAGCACCTTGGTCTGCGCCAGCGTCAGGTTCTCGGTGACGCTGAGGTGCGGGAACAGCTCGAAATGCTGGAACACCATGCCCACGCGGGCGCGCAGCTTGGGCAGGTTGGTCTTCGGGTCGCTGATGCTGATGCCGTCCACCACGATGTCGCCCTTCTGGAAGGGTTCGAGCGCGTTCACGGTCTTGATCAGCGTGCTCTTGCCCGAGCCCGAGGGCCCGCAGACCACCACCACCTCACCCTTCTGGATGTTGGTGGTGCAGTCGGTCAGCACCTGGAAGCTGCCGTACCACTTGCTGACGTTCTTGATGTCGATCATGCGCAGGTTCCTAACGGATGATGGCAATGCGCTTTTGCAGCTGGCGCACGAGCATGCTCAGGCTGAAGCAGATGATGAAGTAGACGACGGCGGCAACCAGGTAGGTCTCGACCGGGCGGTTGAAGTTCTTGCCGGCGATCTCGAAACCCTTGAGCAGGTCGTAGGCACCGATGGCATAGACCAGGCTCGTGTCCTGGAACAGGATGATGGTCTGCGTCAGCAGCACCGGCAGCATGTTGCGGAAGGCCTGCGGCAACACGATCAGCTGCATGGTCTGCGGGTAGGTCATGCCCACCGCATAGCCCGCGTTGACCTGGCCCTTGGGCACGCTCTGGATGCCGGCGCGCATGATCTCGCTGAAGTAGGCGGCTTCGAACAGCGTGAAAGTGATCATCGCCGACCACTCGGCCCCCAGCGGTTTGCCGGTGAGCAACGGAATGAGCAGGAAGAACCACAGGATCACCATCACCAGCGGGATGCTGCGCATGGTGTTCACGTAGGCCGCTGCCGGCATCGCCAGCCAGGGCTTGCCGGAAAGCCTCATCAGCGCCAGCAGCGTGCCCAGCACGATGCCGCCGACCATGGCCACCAGCGTCAGCTGCACCGAGAACACCAGGCCCTTGAGGATGAAGCTGGAGACGACGCCCCAGTCGAGAAACGAGAAGTCCAGGTTCATGGTCTGGTCACTTCGCGCCGAGCAGGCCTGGCACCCGCACGCGGTTTTCCAGCACCAGCGCCAGACGGTTGATGCCGAAGGCCGAGATGAAGTACAGGCCCGTCACGGCCAGGTACATCTCGACGTTGCGCGAGGTTTCCTCGCCGGCCTGCATCGCGAACATGGTCAGTTCGGCGATGCTCACCGCGAAGGCCACCGACGAGTTCTTGACGATGTTCATGCTTTCGCTGGTGAGCGGCGGAATGACGATGCGAAAGGCCATGGGCAGCAGCACGTAGCGGTACACCTGCGGCAGGGTCAGCCCCACCGCCAGACCGGCATAGCTCTGGCCCTTGGGCAGGCTCTGGATGCCGGCCTTGACCTGTTCAGAAATGCGCGCCGAGGTGAAGAAACCCAGCGCGAACACCACCAGCACGAAGCTGGGCACGCCCCGCAGGCTGGTGAAGATCGACGGCAGCACGTGGTACCACAGGAAGATCTGGACCAGCAGCGGAACGTTGCGGAACAGCTCGGTCCAGGCATTGCCCAACCACACCAGCCCCCTGACGGGCGCGGTGCGGAAGATGCCCATCAGCGAACCCACCACCAGCGCCACCACCAGCGCCAGCACGGCCACCGACACCGTCCAGCCCCAGGCCGACAGCAGCCAGTCAAGGTAGGTGATGTCGCCGCCCTTGCCGAAGCAGCTGGCGATGACGTCGCCGGTGGTCGTTTCCTTGCAGAAGACCTGCCAGTCCCAGGTGGCCATGTACGCGGCGGGCCCGGCTTACTTCTTCGCGAACTCTTCGACGGGCTTGTCGTTCGGCGCGGCCCAGGCCGCCTTGGTAGCTTCGCTGGCGGGCAGGCCCACGCGCGTGTTCGACGGCGGGATGGGCTGCAGGAACCACTTGTCGTAGATCTTGGCGATCTCGCCGGACTTCATCATCGCCGTCAGGCTGGCGTCGACCGCAGCCTTGAACTGTGGGTCGTCCTTGCGGATCATGATGGCGATGGGTTCGACGGCCAGCACTTCACCGACGATGGCGAAGTCGGCCGGGTTCTTGGCCTTGGCAATGTTGCCGGCCAGGATCTGCCCGTCCATCACGAAGGCTTCGGCGCGGCCGCTTTCCAGCAGCAGGAAGCTGTCGGCGTGGTCCTTGCCGAAGACTTCTTTGAAGTCCAGGCCCGCAGCGCGTTCGTTCCTGCGCAGCAACTGAACCGAGGTGGTGCCGGTGGTGGTGGCGACGTTCTTGCCGCTCAGCTGCGCGATGCTGGTGATGCCCGAGGCCTTCTTCACCGCGATGCGCACTTCTTCCATGTAGGTGGTGACGGCGAAGGACACGTCCTTCTGGCGCGTGGCGTTGTTGGTGGTGCTGCCGCACTCGATGTCGACGGTGCCGTTCTGCACCAGCGGGATGCGGTTCTGCGAGGTCACTGGCTGGTACTTGATGTCCAGCTTGGCCAGGCCCAGGCTTTTCTGGATGTCGGCCAGCACGCGCTGGCAGAGTTCGACGTGGAAGCCGGCGAACTTGCCGTCGCCCAGCGTGTAGGACAGAGCACCCGAGGATTCGCGCACACCCATCGTGGCGGCACCCGAGGCCTTGATCTTGGCCAGCGTGTCGGCCTGCGCCACCACGGGGGCCAGCATCAATGCGGCCAGACTGCAGGCGGCGAGCAACGTTTTCTTCATGGAGTCTCCTTGGTGCGACAAATGGGCAATCGTCGGTAGGTTCACGACCGGCGCATTCTAGGCAGGCGAAACATGCGCAACCCCTGTGGAAGCCCGCAGACCGGCCGCTGCGCCATGCCGATGAACGCAAGCCCCATGCCGGGATGACATGCAGCGGGTTTACACCGATCCCAGGAAGTCCCACAGCGCCTGTACGGCAGGCTTGCTGTGGCGCGCCGCTTCAGGGCGCTCGCGGTAGATGCGCACCTCCATGGTGAGCGTGAATGCCCCAGCCGGGGCTGCAGGTACCAGGCGGCGAGCCTTCAGTTCCTTGCGCACGCTGCTGTGCGGCAGGAACGCCAGACCGTGCCCTTCCAGCGCCATGGCCTTCAGGCCTTCGGCCATGTCGGTCTCGTAGATCGGGTCCAGGCACAGGGGCTGCGCCGCCTGCTTGACGATGAGTTCGGCCAGGCGGCCCATGTACGCGCCGGAGGCATAGCTGAGGAAGGGCACCGGCGCCTTGGCCGACCCGGGCAGGATGAACATCGGCCGGCCTTCGGCGTCGGCCTTGGCGTAGGGGGCCAATGTCTCGCGGCCCAGGCTCAGCATTTCGTAGCGGTCAGGGCTGAGCTGCAGCGGCAGCGAAGGGTGGTGGTAGGCAATCAGCAGATCGCAGCCGCCTTCGGTCAGGCGCAGCACCGCGTCGTGCACGTTCAGCGCCGTCAGGCGCGTCTTCACGGCGCGGAACTTCTGGCGCAATTCCATCAACCAGTGCGGGAAGAACGTGAAGGCCAGCGTGTGCGGCACCGCGAACTCCACCATGTCCTGCCCGGCCACCTGGTGGCCGCGCATCATGTTGCGGGTGGTCTGCAGCGCTTGCAGGATCTCCAGCGCCTGGGCATGGAAAGTCTCGCCGGCCGCGGTCAGCCGGGTCGGATAGGAAGATCGGTCGACCAGGTCGATGCCGGTCCAGGCCTCGAGCGCCTGGATGCGGCGGCTGAACGCCGGCTGGGTGACATGCCGCAGCTGCGCCGAACGGCTGAAGCTGCGGGTCTCTGCCAGGCTCACGAAGTCCTCCAACCACTTGGTTTCCATGCTGCGCCTCTTTCGTGCGTCGGCCTCCCCTCGGAGCCGCGGATCTGCTTGAGTTTCTTCAGGTTTCTTCGCCGGCCTGCTGCATGCGCCACATCTGCGCGTAGCGGCCCTCGCGCGCCAGCAGTTCGGCATGCGGTCCGCGCTCGACGATACGGCCGGCTTCCAGCACCACGATCTCGTGCGCGTCGACCACGGTGCTGAGCCGGTGCGCGATGACGAGCGCCGTCTTGCCCTGAGACACGCTCTTCAGTTCGGCCTGGATCGCGCGTTCGTTGGCACTGTCCAGCGCCGAGGTGGCTTCGTCGAAGATCAGGATCGGCGGGTTCTTCAAGAGCGTGCGCGCAATCGCCACGCGCTGCTTCTCGCCGCCGCTGAGCTTCAGGCCGCGTTCTCCGACCATGGTCTCGTAACCCTTGGGCATGCTGGCGATGAAGGCGTGGATGTGGGCGGCCTTGGCCGCCGCTTCGACTTCGCTGCGGCTGGCGCCGGTGCGGCCGTAGGCGATGTTGTATTCCACAGTGTCGTTGAACAGCACGGTGTCCTGCGGCACGATGCCCACCGCCCCGCGCAGGCTGCCCTGGGTGACCTGGCGGATGTCCTGCCCGTCGATGGACAGGCTGCCGCCGCTGATGTCGTAGAAGCGGTAGAGCAGCCGTGCCAGCGTGCTCTTGCCGGCACCCGAGGGGCCGACCACGGCCACCGTCTTGCCCGGCGGAATCTCGAATGTCAGATCGTGCAGGATGGGGCGGTTGGCGTCGTAGGCGAAGCTCACGTTCTCGAAGCGCACATGGCCCTGCGTCACCTGCAGCGGCTTGGCCCCCGGCGCATCGTCGACCTCGCGGTTGCGTTCGAGCAGCACGAACATCTTGTCCAGGTCGGTCAGGCTCTGCTTGATCTCGCGGTAGATCACGCCCAGGAAGTTCAGCGGGATGTACAGCTGGATCATGAAGGCGTTGATCATCACCATGTCGCCCAGCGTCAGCCGGCCTTCGGCCACGCCCAGCGTAGCGCGCCACAGCATCGCCACCAGGGCGGTGGCGATGATCAGCTGCTGCCCGGTGTTCAGCAGGCTCAGCGTGCTCTGGCTCTTCAGCCCGGCCTTGCGCAGGCGCTCCAGGTTCTCGTCGTAGCGGCGGGCCTCGAAGTCCTCGTTGTTGAAGTACTTCACCGTCTCGTAGTTCAGCAGCGAGTCGATGGCCCGCGAATGGGCCGTCGAGTCGATCTCGTTCATCTCCTTGCGGAACTTGGTGCGCCATTCCGTCACCGTGATGGTGAAGGTGATGTAGACCACCAGCGCGGCGATGGTGATCCACGCGAACCAGACGTCGAACTTCACCGCCAGCACGGTCAGCACCATCGTCACTTCGATCAGCGTGGGCACGATGCTGTAGAGCGAATACGAGATCAGCGAATGCACGGCACGGGTGCCGCGCTCGATGTCGCGCGTCATGCCGCCGGTCTGGCGTTCCAGGTGGAAGCGCAGGCTCAAGGCGTGCAGGTGGCGGAAGACCTGCAGGCTGATGCTGCGCGCCGTGCCTTCGGTGGCCTTGGCGAAGACGAGCTCGCGCAGTTCGGTGAAGAGGCTGGTGGACAGCCGCAGCGCGCCGTAGGCCACGATCAGCCCCACCGGCACCACCAGCAGGGCCTGCGGGCTGCCGGGCGTGATGGTCATCGCGTCTACCAGGTACTTCAGCAGCACCGGCACGCCCACGTTGGCGGCCTTGGCCGCCACCAGGAAGGCCAGCGCGATGCCCACCCGCCAGCGGTACTGCCACAGGTAGGGCAGCAGCTTGGCCAGGGTGCCCCAGTCGCTGCGGGCGGGGGCGGGGGCGGCGCCTGGCGTGGCGGGGGCTACAGTGGTGGCAGTGGCGTGCGGGGGCATGCGGCATTGTCGCCGTGGGCCGCCGGCGCCGTGAACCTGCCCCTTCGGAAAGCCTCTGCGATGAACCTGCCCGCCACCCTGCCGCCCGGAACACCGCCTGCCGGCGGCGACATCCCTGCCCTGTCGCCCCAGACCCTGCCAGACAGCAGCGAACTGGTGCTGCGCGTGATGCCGCTGCCGGCCGACGTCAACGCCAACGGCGACATCTTCGGCGGCTGGATCATGGCCCAGGTGGACTTGGCCGGCGCCGTCCTGCCCAGCCGCATCGCCAAGGGCCGCATCGCCACCGTGGCGGTGAACCAGTTCGTCTTCAAGCAGCCGGTGAGCCTGGGCGACCTGCTGAGCTTCTACGCCCGCGTCACGCGCATCGGCAACACCAGCATCAGCGTGCACGTGGAGGTGTATGCCGAGCGCAACCCGGCCAACCTGCACGTGGTGAAGGTGACCGAAGCCGACCTGACCTACGTGGCCATCGACGGCAACGGACAGCCGCGGCCGGTGCCGCGCTGAGCGGGTCGGGGCCCGCTCAGCGAGCTGCGGCGTGGTGCGGCCTTACCAGACGCCGACGTTCGGCATCGACACCCAGGGCTCGGCAGGGGCCAGCGCCGGCCCGGCCTGCAGCAGTTCGACCGAGATGTGGTCGGGCGACCGCACGAAGGCCATGCGGCCATCGCGTGGCGGACGGCTGATGACGACGCCGTGGTCCATCAGGCGCTGGCAGGCGGCATAGATGTCGTCCACCGCATAGGCCAAGTGGCCGAAGTTGCGGCCACCGGTGTATTGCTCGGTGCTGCCGTCGGCGGCCGGCCAGTTGTAGGTCAGTTCCACCTGGGCGCTGGGGTTGCCCGGCGCGGCCAGGAAGATCAGCGTGAACCGGCCGGCCTCGCTCTTGCGCTCGCTCAGCAATTCGAGGCCCAGCGCGTCGCGGTAAAAGCGCAGCGAGGCGTCGACGTCGGTCACGCGGACCATGGTGTGCAGGTAAGACAGCATTGTGCTGATGACTCCGGTAATGGGTTCCTGGGTCCCAGTGTACGGAACCATCACGGCGCACGAGGGAGCCCGGGTCTGTTCCAGACCGGCACCGACTGCAGCCAGAACGTGTGCGGAGCCATCGCTTCGAGACCGGCTCGCGACCCACGCGGCGCTTTGGGACATGCGCCCAAGCCGACCGAGCTTCCATCGACAGCGAACCCGTGCGGGACGGGGATGTCGCCAGCCGCTCGCGCAACCCGTCGGCTCAGAAATGTCGGCCAGGCCGGGCACAGCCGGCACGCGCCAGTCTGGCTGCGGGCATTGACCCAGCGCAAACGGTCCGGTGCAGGCGCTGCCCAGAATCGAAGCCCCACCGCTGCCCATCTCGCCACCCGTGCCTCCAGCATCCATGCCCACTTCCATGCCGGCCCTGGTCGGCGCGCTGCTCACCGTGGCGCTGGCCTGTGCCACGGCGCAAGCACCGCCCCCCAGTCTGCCGATGCCCGGCGAGTTCGTCGTCGTCGATGGTCGCGTCGATGCCGGCACCTATGCGGGATGGCGCTTGTTCCAGGCCCACTGCCAGACTTGCCACGGCCCGGGTGGGGCGGGCACCGCCAAGGCGCCCAATCTGGTCGAGCGGATCAAGACCTACACCCCGCGTGGCTTCGCCGGCAAGGTGCTGACGAGCTACCGCATCGAGGGCCTGATGCCCGAAGGCGGGCTGGGTGAGGGCGACGCCGAACGGCAGGCCCGGCTCGAAGACGTGATGCGGCGCGAGCGCACGGCGCGCGGCCAGCCGCTGATGCCGGCTTGGGAGAAGGACGACGAGGTTCCGCCCCACGTGCTGGACCTGTACGCTTACCTCAACGCGCGGGCTGAAGCCGGCCTGGGTCCCGGCAAGCCGGCGCTGATCCGCCCCAAAGGCCGCTGACAGATTGCGAAGCCCCGGTCAAAGGGGCGACGCTGTTCGAGCGCGAGCCGGACGTGCTGAACTTGGATCACCCGCTGCCCAGCCAGAGCCTCGCGCGGCTGGGCACCCGGCGGTGCGAACGGTCGGCCGCGCGCGGTCGATCGCCTCAATCGACGCTGTCGGTCCGCCGCAGCTCCAGGCATTGCGGGTGCTGGCTCGAGCCGGCGCTGGCACATTCGCGCTGCATGCAGCGGTAGAGCGAAAAGGGCGTGCGATCGCCGCAACGTTCGCGCGGGCTCAAGGCGCGCGCGGCCTTCGCTGAAGGCGGGGTGGCGGGCTTGGTTTCAGGCTTGACAGGCGGCTTGACCGGCGGCGCGACTGACGGATTGACAGGCGGATTGACAGGCGGATTGATTGCCGGTTCGGCGTTGGCAGGCGACGCCATTGCGGCAGGCGCTGCAGCGACGCGCACCGGGGTTTCGACCCGCGTCTGCGCGAGCGCCTGTCCGGGCGAGGCCTGCAAGCCCCCGGCAGGCGCGGGCCCGGCGGCCGGCGCGGGCAGGGCTTCGAAATCGGTCACCGCTGCGGTAAGTACCGGCTGGGGCGCCGCCGCCCCCGACCCGGTTACCGCCTCGGCAGCGGGACTGGCCGGTCGGGTCTGGCTCACTTCAGCCCTTGTCAGCGTCACCGGTGCCCACCAGATCCAGCCCAGCCCGGCGGCCACCGACAGGCCTGCGACGGCGAGCATTGCGCCGGCGGCGGCCCTCGGCCAGCCTTTGGAGACCGTTCTGGCCGAAGCGGCCTGCGCCGCACTCGCCATTGCTGCTGCGTTGGCACGTGTCGCGGCCGATGCGGCCAGGCCGGCCTGCGTCGCGCCGATGGGCGGCGGCTCGATGCGCTCGCCGGCTGGGACGCGCGGCGGCAGCGAGGCGATCACGTTGCGCACAGCGCGGGTGGCGACGTCGTCGGTGCGGGTGGGCGGCCTGGCCAGCGGCCGCGCCTGGTGCAGCCACTCGCAGAACTCGCTGGCCGACTGCGGGCGGCTGGCGATGTCGTCGGCAGCGGCGAGGTCCAGCACCTGCAGCAGCGCCGGGGTGTAGCGCATCGCCCGATGCCCGGCCGACAGTTCGTCGACCACCTTCAGCAACGGCCGCGACGAGCCATTGCCGTGCTGCGCCGGCCACTGGCCGGTGATGCAGTAGCGGGCGACCCGGGCCAGCGCGCAGCAGTCGCTCCAGGGACCGACCGGTGCGTCGGGCGCGCCCGACTGCAGCTCGGGCGCGGCAAAGGGGTCGGTGCTGGCGGTGCCCCCGGTGCGGGGCGCCAGCAGCAGGCTGCTGTCGTCGTCGAGCACCAGAATGCGCCCGGGGTGCACCGCGCCATGCACCGCGCCGGCATCGTGGAAGACCTGCAGCGCGCCCAGCAATTCGATGAGCAGGCGGCGCAGTACCTCTTCGTCGGGCGGCCCGGGCATCTGCCGGCGCAGCCGCTGCAGCTGCTGGCCGGCATACCAGGGCTGCACGCGGTAGGCGGTGCCATGGGCCAGCAACAGATGCTGGATGCGCAGCAGCTGTGGCTGCCCGGCCTGGGCCAGGAAACGGGACTGCGCGAGGAAGTGGTCCAGTCCGGCCGCATAGTCCGGCGCCAGTTCACGCGAGGCGGGCATGACGTCGCCTTCGCTGCCGCGCCGCGCCAGCGCGGCCGGCAGGTACTCGGTGACCACCGCCGGGCGCAGCAGCGCCAGGTCCCAGGCGCGATAGCTCCGGCAGTCGTCGGACACGCCATCGGCTTCGAGTTCCCCCTGCAGCTCGAAACCGGGCAGGCGATGGCCTCGGGGCAGGGCCGGTGGCTGCGGCGCGGGGGGCTGATCGACCGGGGGCTTGGGGTTCATGCCACCACCATAGTGGCTTTGGTGCTCACACTGTGAGCCGATGTTCGGTCCAAGTGGCCGCTGCGCAGGACGCGCGCAGGGGCCCGCTGCGTTCGCTTACGAATCGGTTGCGAACTTCAGGCCCGCAAGCTGCCCGTGGACGCCCTGCGCCTGGTTGGTGGATCAGCCCGCCACATCGCGCAGACCCGCCAAGACACCGCGCGAGCGGATGTGCTCGGCAATCGCCACCGCGCTTTGACGGTAGACCGGCTCGCCCGGGTGGAAGCCGTCGCGGGCCAGCACGCCGCGGTTCAGCTTCATGGGCACGTGCACGCGCGACACATCGCCACGGCTGGCGGCCCAGCGCTCCAGCGCGCGGTCGTGGCGGCGGGCGTCGCTGCCGGCCACCCAGCGCAGCGGTTGCGGCAGGCCGTGCATTTCGTGCACAGGCGGCAGCGGCGCAAACACCACGTGATGCACACCCAGCGCGTTGCGGCAATGGTTGGCCAAGGCCTCGCGAGCCGACACCGCATGGTGCGAAGGCACCTGCTCGACGACATCGTTGACGCCGGTGACGACGACCGCCAGGTCGTAGTGCTGTCGCGGTTGCCGCAGCAGCAGCTGCAGGCTGGCGGCCGTGCTCAGGCCCGACTGGGCCACCAGTTGCCAGTCGACGCGGTAGCCGGCCTCGGCCAGCAAGGCCGTCAGCTGCCCGGCCAGTGCGTCGCGCTGGTGCACCACACCGACGCCGGCCGCCGAAGAATCGCCGGTGATCAGCAACCGCATCCGCGGCCCCTGCCCGATGCTGCCCTGGCGTTCACCTGCGGGCTCGGGCAGGCGCGGCATGCGCGCACGTGTGCGCAGCGCCTGGGCCACCAGCACGGGCGTGAGCATGAGCTTGACGGTCAGCGACATGGTGTGGCCGAGCCTTCCGTTCAGAACTTGCTGAAGTCGGGCTTGCGCTTCTGGAAGAAGGCCTGGAAGGCTTCCATCGCCTCGGGGCTGCGCAAGCGCTTGGCGAACAGCTCGCCTTCGGTGCGGATGACCTGCAGCATCAGCTCGCGCTGCGGCGCGCGCATCAGCTGCTTGGCTTCGCGCACCGCGCCCGGCGGCAGCTGGTTGAAACGCTCGGCGATGCGGCGCGCGTGGTTCACCACCTCGGTGGCCGGCAGCACGGCGTTCGCAATACCGCACTCCACCGCCTGTTCGGGCGTGAAGGGGTCGCCCAGCAACAGCTTCTCGGCGGCACGGCGGTGGCCCATCAGCTGGGGCACGACCAGGCTGGACGCGAACTCGGGCACCAGGCCCAGGGACACGAAGGGCATGGCCAGGCGCGCCTCGTCGCTGACGTAGACGAAGTCGCAATGCAGCAGCAGCGTCGTGCCGATGCCGATGGCGCCACCGGTGACGGCCGCGACCACGGGCTTGTCGCAGTCCAGCAAGGCGCGCATGAACTTGAACACCGGCGAATCGCCGCCGTCGCTGCCCTGCCCCGGCGGGCGCGACATGAAGTCCTCGATGTCGTTACCGCTGGTGAAGATGCCCGGCTGGCCGGTAATCAGCACCGCGCGCACCGCGTTGTCGGCCTTCGCGGCCACCAGCGCGTCGGTCATCGCCTGGTACATGGCGACGGTCAGCGCGTTCTTCTTCTCCGGGCGGGCGATCTCGATCGTCGCCACGCCGTTGAGGACGGCGGTCTTGATACTCATGCGTTGGTCTCCTGTGGCCTGGGGGGTCGTCACACGCGTTCCAGGATACCGGCCGCGCCCTGGCCCATGCCCACGCACATCGTCACCATGCCGTACTTCAGGTTCTGCCGGTGCAGCGCATGCACCACCGTGGCCGCGCGGATGGCACCGGTGGCGCCCAGCGGGTGGCCCAGCGCGATGGCGCCGCCCATCGGGTTCACGCGCGCCGGGTCCAGGCCCACGGTACGGATCACGGCCAGCGCCTGCGCGGCGAAGGCTTCGTTCAGTTCCACCCAGCCCATGTCGGACAGGTTCAGCCCGGCGTACTTCAGCGCGGCCGGGATTGCCTCGATCGGGCCGATGCCCATGATCTCCGGCGCCACGCCGCGCGCAGCGTAGCTGACGAAGCGCGCCAGGGGCTTGAGGTCGTAGCGCTTGATGGCAGCTTCGCTGGCCAGGATCAAGGCACCGGCGCCATCGCTGGTCTGGCTGCTGTTGCCGGCCGTCACACTGCCCTTGGCCGCGAACACCGGGCGCAGCTTGGCCAGGCCTTCCAGGCTGGTGTCGGGCCGTGCGCCTTCGTCGAGCTTGACGGTGCGGGTCTTGGTGCTGACTTCCCCGGTGGCCAGGTTCGGAAACCGGTCGACCACGTCGATGGGCGTCATCTCGGCGTCGAAGTGGCCGGCGGCCATCGCGGCCAGCGCCTTCTGGTGGCTGGCCAGCGCAAAGGCGTCCTGGTCCTCGCGGCTCACCTTCCACTGCGCGGCCACCTTCTCGGCCGTCAGGCCCATGCCGTAGGCGATGCCGACGTTCTCGTCCTTGGCAAATACCTCGGGGTTGAAGCTGGGCTTGTTGCCACCCATCGGCACCATGCTCATGCTTTCGGCACCGCCGGCGATCATCACGTCGGCCTCGCCCACGCGGATGCGGTCAGCGGCCATCTGCAGGGCGGTCAGGCCGCTGGCGCAGAAGCGGTTCACCGTGACCCCGCCCACGCTGTGCGGCAGGCCGGCCAGAACCATCGCGGCGCGGGCCATGTTCATGCCCTGTTCGCCTTCGGGGAAGCTGCAGCCGATGATGGCGTCTTCGATCGCCTTGGGGTCCAGGTTCGGCACCTGGGCCAGGGCGCTGCGCACGGCCGCCACCAGCAGGTCGTCGGGCCGGGTGTTGCGGAAGTAGCCGCGGCCGCTCTTGCCGATGGGGGTGCGCGTGGCGGCGACGATGTAGGCGTCTTGAACTTGTTTCATGAGGGTGTCCTTGTCGTTCGCTTCGCGTTCAGTTCCTGACGGGCTTGCCGGTTTGCAGCATTCCCATGATTCGCTCCTGGCTCTTCGGGTGCTCCAGCAGGCTGCAGAACGCCTTGCGCTCCAGAGCCATGACGTATTCCTCGGTCACCAGGCTGCCGGCGTCGACATCGCCACCGCACACGGCGTGGGCGATCAGCGCGCTGATGTGGAAGTCGTGCGCGCTGATGAAGCCGCCGTCGCGCATGTTGGCCAGTTGCCCCTTGATGGTGGCAATGGCGCTGCGGCCAGCCACCGGGAACATCGCCTTGGTCGGTGCGCGCCAGCCACTGTCGGCCATGGCCTTGGCCTGGGCGCAAGCCACGAACAGCAGTTCGTCCTTGTGCGGCACGATCACGTCGCTCCACAACAGGTAGCCCAGCTTGCGGGACTCGATCGCGCTGGTGCCCACCTTGGCCATCGCGGCGTTGGTGAAGCCGTCGGTGACGAACTTCATGATGTCGGCGTTCGCGTTCGCTGCAGTGGCCATCTCGGCACCGCGGCGCGCGATGTAGGCCAGGCCACCACCGGCCGGCACCAGGCCCACGCCCACTTCCACCAGACCGATGTAGGTTTCCATCGCGGCCACGCGCTTGGCGGCATACACTGCCATCTCGCAGCCACCCCCCAGCGCGATGCCGCGCATGGCCGCGACCACGGGCACGCTGGCGTAGCGCATGCGCAGGAAGGCGTCCTGAAGCTTCTTCACCTCGGGCTCGATGCCCTTGGCGCCGGACTTCATGAACACCGGCATCAGCGCTTCCAGGTTGGCGCCGGCCGAGAACACGTCGTCGGGCGACCAGATGACCAGGCCCTTGTAGCCGGCCTCAGCGATGTCGATGGCCTTGAGCAAGGCTTCCACCACGAGCGGGCTGATGAGGTGCAGCTTGGCGGTGATGCTCAGGATGGCGACCTCGCCGTCCAGCGTCCAGACCCGCGCCTCGTCGTTCTTGAAGAGTTCGGTCCCGGCTTGCAGCGGTGCCACCGTGCCGGCACCGAACACCCCTTCGCGGAAGTGCTGGCGCTGGTAAACCGGCAGGGTGCTGGGGGCGACGAAGCGGGCATGTGCCGCGCTCCACGAACCTTCGGGCTGGTGCACGCCGCCATGGCTGGCGACCGGGCCTTCGAACACCCAGGTCGGCAGCGGCGCGCTGCTCAGCGCCTTGCCGGCGTCGATGTCTTCCTTCACCCACTGCGCCACCTGGCCCCAGCCGGCGGCTTGCCACAGCTCGAAGGGCCCCTGCTGCATGCCGAAGCCCCAGCGCATGGCGAAGTCGACGTCGCGCGCGCTGTCGGCGATGTCGCCCAGGTGCACCGCGGCGTAGTGGAAGGCGTCGCGCAGGATCGCCCACAGGAACTGGGCTTGCGGGTTCTTGCTCTCGCGCAGCAACTTCAGACGCTCGGCCGGGGCCTTCTTGAGCATGCGCGCGACGATCTCGTCGGCCTTGCCGCCCGCCGGAACATAGTCCTGCTTGGCCGGGTCCAGGCGCAGGATGTCCTTGCCCACCTTTTTGTAGAAGCCGGCACCCGTCTTCTGGCCCAGCGCGCCGGCCTGGATCAGGCCTTGCAGCACGGCCGGGGTGGCGTAGCTCGGGAAGAACGGGTCGTTCTGCAGGTTGTCCTGCAGCGTCTTGATGACGTGCGCCATCGTGTCCAGGCCCACCACGTCGGCCGTGCGGAAGGTGCCGCTGCTGGCGCGACCGAGCTTCTTGCCGGTGAGGTCGTCGACGACGTCGTACGAGAGCCCGAAGTTCTCGGCTTCCTTGATCGTGGCCAGCATGCCGGCGATGCCCACGCGGTTGGCGATGAAGTTCGGCGTGTCCTTCGCGCGCACCACGCTCTTGCCGAGGTAGGTGGTGACGAAGCCTTCCAGGTCGTCGAGCACCCGGCCCTCGGTGGTGGGCGTGTTGATCAGCTCCACCAGCGCCATGTAGCGCGGCGGGTTGAAGAAGTGGATGCCGCAGAAGCGCGGCTTGATGCTGTCGGGCAGCACTTCGCTCAGCTTGGTGATGCTCAGGCCCGAGGTGTTGCTGGCGACGATGGCGTGCGGCGCCAACGCCGGGGCGATCTTCTCGTAGAGCGCCAGCTTCCAGTCCATGCGTTCGGCGATGGCCTCGATCACGAGGTCGCATTCGCCCAGCAGGTGCAGGTGCTCTTCGTAGTTCGCGGCCTGGATCAGTGCCGCGTCCTCGGGCACGCCCAAGGGCGCGGGCTTGAGCTTTTTCAGGCCTTCGATGGCCTTGGTGACGATACCGTTCTTCGGGCCTTCCTTCGCAGGCAGGTCGAACAGTACGACCGGGACCTTGACGTTGACGAGGTGGGCGGCGATCTGCGCACCCATGACGCCGGCGCCCAGCACGGCGACCTTGCGGACTTGGAATCGGTTCATGCTTTCTCCTTGGCGCGTCACTCGACGCTTTACTCGACACGTACCCAGGTTTGGGTTCGGCCCAGGGCGGGAATGCCGACGAAGCCGCGCACTTCCAGCTTCTTGCCGCCGTCGGCAGGCTGCAGGCGCACCTTGTAGACCTTGCCCTCGGCGGCGTCCAGGATGGTGCCGCCGTCCCAGGTGTTCTCGTCGCTGGCCTTCTTCACGCCGCGCAGCACCTCCAGGCCGATCAACGGCTTGTCCTTGCGGTCATCGCTGCACTTGTCGCACACGGCGTCCTGCTTGGCATCAGCGGCCAGCAGCTTCTCGATCCTGCCGCTGAGCACGCCATCGGTCTCGGTGATGCGCAGCTGCGAACGTTCGGTCTTGGTCTTGTCGTCGATGGTCTTCCACACGCCCACCGGCGTGGCCTGGGCGAAAACGAGGGCGGGGGCAGCGGCCAGCAGCAGGGCAGCGATCGTTGTCTTCATGGTTTTGTCTCCGTGGTCGTTGGTGGGCGGGAAAGTCAGAACAGGGCTTCGTCCATCGCCAGCAGCGGCGCCACGCCGCTGCGCGCGGTGCGGATCAGGCCGGCGGTTTCGGGCAACAGCTTGGCGAAATAGAAGCGCGCAGTGTGCAGCTTGGCCGTGTAGAACGGGTCACCGCTGTCCTTCTTCTCCAGCGCGATCTTCGCCATGCGCGCCCAGAAGTAGGCGAACACCAGGTGGCCGGCCACGCGCAGGTAGTCCACCGCCGCGCCGCCCACTTCGTCGGGGTTCTGGAAGGCCTTCATGCCGAGCTCGGTGGTCAGCTTGGTGATCTTGTCGCCCAGGTCGGCCAGCGGGTTGATGAATTCCTGCATGTCCTCGTTCGTGCCCTCCTCTTCGACGAAGGCACTTCTTCAGCTTGGCGCCGTTGTCGCCCAGCACCTTGCGGCCCAGCAGGTCCAGGCTCTGGATGGTGTTGGTGCCTTCGTAGATCATGTTGATACGGGCGTCGCGCACCAGCTGTTCCATGCCCCATTCGCGGATGTAGCCGTGGCCGCCGAAGACCTGCAGGCAATGGCTGGTGGCGATCCAGCCGTTGTCGGTGAAGAAGGCCTTGATGATGGGCGTGAGCAGGGCCACCAGGTCGGCGGCTTCCTTGCGCTCGTCCTCGTCGTCGGTGTTCAGCTCCTTGTCGATCAGCAGGGCGGTGTAGATCGCCAGCGCGCGGCCGCCTTCGGCGTAGGCGCGGGCCGTCAGCAACATCTTGCGCACGTCGGGGTGCACGATGATGGGGTCGGCCGCCTTCTCGGGCGCCTTCACACCCGACAGGCTGCGCATCTGGATGCGGTCCTTCGCGTACACCACGGCCTTCTGGTAGGCCATTTCGGTGAGGCCCAGGCTCTGGTTGCCCACGCCCAGACGGGCGGCGTTCATCATCACGAACATCGCCGCCAGACCCTTGTGCGGCTGGCCCACCAGGCTGCCGGTGGCGCCGTCCAGCATCATCTGCGCCGTGGCGTTGCCGTGGATGCCCATCTTGTGTTCCAGCGCGCTGCAGAAGATGGGGTTACGCTCGCCCAGGCTGCCGTCGGCGTTCACCTTGTACTTCGGCACGACGAACAGGCTGATGCCCTTGCTGCCGGCAGGCGCGTCGGGCAGACGGGCGAGCACCAGGTGGATGATGTTCGAAGCCAGGTCGTGTTCACCGGCGCTGATGAAGATCTTCTGACCAGTCAGCTGGTAGCTGCCATCGGCTTGCGGTTCGGCCTTGGTGCGCAGCATGCCCAGGTCGGTGCCGCAGTGCGGTTCGGTCAGGCACATGGTGCCGGTCCACTCGCCGCTGGTCAGCTTGGGCAGGTACATCGCCTTCTGTGCTTCGGTGCCGTGCGCATGCAGGCATTCGTAGGCACCGTGGCTCAGGCCCGGGTACATGGTCCAGGCCTGGTTGGCGCTGTTCATCATCTCGTACATGCACTGGTTCACCACCAGCGGCAAGCCCTGCCCGCCATAAGCCGGGTCACCCGACAACGCCGGCCAGCCGCCCTGCACGTACTGGGCATAGGCGTCCTTGAAGCCCTGAGGGGTGTGAACCTCGTGCGTGGCCTTGTCGAGCGTGCAGCCTTCCATGTCGCCGCTCAGGTTCAGCGGCGCCAGCACTTCGGCGGCGAATTTGCCGCCTTCTTTCAGCACCGCGTTCAGCGTGTCGGCGTCGATGTCGGCGTGGCGGGGCAACAGCTTCAGCTCGTCGGTGACGTTCAGCAGTTCGTGCATGACGAACTGCATGTCGCGCAGGGGCGGGGTGTAGGCGGCCATGGGGTTACTCCGAAAGGCGGGGGGAAGCGGAAATGGATTCGGACAGGGCTGGGGCGATGGAGCCGAAATCGGTGCGGTGGTTCGCCAGCACGCGCGCAAAACCGGCGCGTGCGCGGTCGAGCACGCCGGGGTTGCGCAAAAAGCGGGCGTCGTGGTGCAGGGCGAGGATCAGGCCGTGAATCTCGAACAGCATCTGTGCTGCGTCGGTGTCCGGGCGCAGCTGCCCCTCGGCCATGGCCATGCGGATGGCACGTTCCAGCGCGGAATGCCAGGAACGCACCATCTCGGCCAGCGCGTCGCGTACCGGACCTGGGCGGTCGTCGAATTCGACGGCGCCGCTGATGTAGATGCAGCCGCTGTCCAGTTCAACGGACACCCGGCGCACCCAGCGTTCGAACAGCGCCTGCAGCCGCGGCAAGCCGCGGGCTTCGGCAATCGCCGGGAAAAACACCTCTTCCTCGAAGCGCGCGTGGTATTCGCGGATCACCGAGATCTGCAGTTCCTCGCGTGAACCGAAGTGGGCAAAGACACCCGACTTCGACATCTGCATCAATTCGGCCAGCGCGCCGATGGACAGACCCTCCAGCCCCATGTGCGAGGCCAGGCCCAGGGCCGCGTCAAGGATGGCAGCCCGTGTCTGCTGACCCTTGTGCAGCGAACGCTGCAGGGCACGGGCCGTGTCGCCTGCGGGGCGCTGTGCGATGGCGTCAGGGGGTAAAGGGTGGGTCACGGGCGGCGGGGGGCTGAAAATCGAACGGTCGTTCTATTTTGCAGACAAGCCGGCAGGCCAGACGTGACAAAGGGCGATTTTTTCTAGGGTGAGGCGCTTAGAAATCGCCTGAAACCAGCGTGTTGCACGAATCGGCTACTCTTAGTGTCATGGACGTTCTGCAGCTCGACATTTCGGGCCGCCCCCAGGCGTGGATCTCGCCACGCGAAGCGGCCGTGCTTTATGCCAGCGACAGCATTGCCTGGACGCTGGGCGACGCCTTCCAGGTGCTGCGCGGCGGCACGCAGCGCAGCACGGGGCTGCAAAGCCGGATCGAACTCCACCCCATCGTTGCCGTGCGCGGTGCCATTCCTTCGCGGGCCTGGCGCCAGGCACCGGCGCTCAGCAACCCGAAGCTCTTCGCCCGCGACCGCGGCATCTGCGCCTACTGCGGTGGCCATTTCCATTTCGACGAGCTCACGCGCGAACACATCGTGCCGGTGTCGCGCGGCGGCGCCGACAGCTGGATGAACTGCATCACCGCCTGCCGCGCCTGTAACGGGCAAAAGGGCAACCGCCTGCCCGAAGAGGCGCGCATGAGCCTGCTGTACCTGCCCTACACCCCCAGCCTGCACGAAGACATGATCCTGCGCGGCCGGCGCATCCTGGCCGACCAGATGGACTTCCTGCTGGCCTCGGTGCCACGCACTTCACGCCTGCACGGGTGAACTGAACTTTTTTCGCGCCCAACGGACTGAGCAGACATGAACCCCACCCTGAAAACCGCCGCCTGCCTGGCCTTGGCCGGCCTGCTGGCCGCCTGCAGCACCACCAGCCCCGACGTCGTCAGCCGCAACGACGCGCAACGCCTGTCGACCGTGGTCGACGCCACCGTGCTGTCGGTCCGGCCGGTGGTGGTGGACGGCTCGCAAAGCGGCATCGGCGGCGCGGCGGGTGCCGTCGTCGGCGGCGTGGCTGGCAGTTCGGTGGGCGGCCAGCGCGAAGCGGTGGCCGTGGGCGTGATCGGCGCCGTGGCCGGCGCCGTCATCGGCAACGTCATCGAACGCACGGCCACGCGGGAAGAGGCGGTCGAAATCATGCTGCAGCTCAGCGGTGGCGAACGCCGCGCCATCGTGCAGGCCAAGGGCAACGAGGCCTTCGCCGCGGGCGACCCGGTAATCCTGGTCACCACCGGTGGCAAGGTGCGCGTGACGCGCGCGCCTGGCGCGGCACAGGCGCCTGCACCCAAACCCTGAGCCAGGGCGACCTCTCGGCCATCAGCCCCCGGTTCGCTTGGCCTTCAGGCCGGCCTGCACCACCAGCGCCAGCACGCGGTCGACGTGATCGCCCTGCACTTCCACGACCCCGTCCTTCACGGTGCCGCCGGCACCGCAGGCCGTGCGCAGGCGCTTGCCCCAGGCCGCCAGGGCCGCGGCGTCGCCGGGCAGGCCCCGGACCACGGTGACGAGCTTGCCGGCGCGGCCCTGCTTTTCGCGACCGACCCGCACCACGCCGTCACCCGCCGGCGCGGGCGCCTTGACCTTGCACAGGCAGCCGGCCATCGGCTGGCGGCAGGCCGGGCACATGCGGCCGGTGTCGGTCGAATAGACGAGGCTCATTCTGGAAGCTTAGCCTGAGGCCGGGGCCAATGGAACGCATCGGCCCGCGCCGCGTTCCGGGTCGACCGAGCTGGCAGACCGGTATCCTCGCTGCGATGAATGCCGTCAACCCCGAGCAGCTGGTCCAGGCCGGCTTCCAGGCCCAGAACCAGGGCGATCTGGCCGGCGCCGAGGCCGCCTACCGCCAGGCCCTGGCCCGGCAACCCGAGCACGCGGCCGCGCTGCAGCTGCTGGCCGGCCTGCTGCGCAAGCAAGGCGACGTGGTACAGGCCGAAGCGCTGCTGCGCCGGTCCCTGGCCGCCGATGCGCGCCAGCCGCATGTCTGGAACAACCTGGGCAACCTGCTGCATGCCGCCGGGCGCAGCCAGGAAGCCCTGGGCTGCTTCGACCAGGCGCTGGCGCAGGCTGCGCCTTCGCCCTATGCCGACGCGCACTACAACCGCGCCCGCGTCCTGCACGCGCTGCTGCGCCTGCCCGAAGCCGCGGCCAGCCTGAACCAGGCGCTGGCGCTGACACCGCAGCCCAGCGTGGCGATGCTGCAGCTGCACGCCCAGATCGAAGGCGAGAGCGGCTTCGTCGAGCGCGCCCTGGCCACGCTGGACAAGGCTTTGCAGCTGGCGCCCGACAAGCCTTCGCTGCTGCACAACCGCGCCGTATTGCTGCAGCGCGTGCACCGGCATGCCGAGGCCCTGGCCGTGCACGAGCGCGCTGCCGCGCTGGGGCTGGACGCGGCCGACGCCCACTACAACCGCGGCAACAGCCTGCAGAGCCTGGGCCGCCATGCCGAAGCCATGGCCGCCTACCGCCGCGCGCTGGCGCTGGAACCGGGCCATGCGCTGACGCTGTTCGATCTGGCGCGGCTGCGCTGGCGCCAGGGCGAAGCCGAATTCGACAGCGAACTGCGCGCCGCCGTGGCCGCCGACCCGGCCTCCAAGCTGCTGCCGGGCCTGCACGCCCACCTGCTGTGGCGGGCCGAACGCCACGCCGACGCCGCGCTGGCCTACGGCCGCGCGCTGCAGGCCGTGCCCGGGGCCAGCGGCCTGCTGGACGGACTGGGGCGTTGCCTGGTGCGCCTGGGTGACATCGACGCCGGCCTGCAGGCCCACCGCCAGGCCGTGGCCGCTGCACCGCAAGACGTGGAACTGCGCAGCAACCACGCCGCCAGCCTGCTGGTGGCCGGGCAACTGCAGGCCGCGCTGGCCGAAGCCGAAGCCGCCTGCGCGGTGGCCCCGCAGCATCAGCAGGCGCAGGCGCTGCGGGTGCTGGCCTGGCGGCTGCTGGGCGATGCGCGCGCCAGCGAGGTGTGCGACGTGCAGCGCTTCGTGCAGGTGTTCGACCTGGCGCCACCTCCCGGCTTCGCCGACATGGCCAGCTTCAACGACGCGCTGGCGCAGGAACTGCGTGCGCTGCATGCCGACCGCGAAGCACCCATCGACCAGACCCTGCGCGGTGGCACCCAGACCCTGGGCGACATCTTCGAGCAGGGCCACCCGCTGGTCGACGCGCTGAAGGCCCGCATCGCCCAGGCCGTCGATCAGTACGTCGCCGGCCTGCCGGCCGACCCCGACCACCCGTTCCTGGGCCGGCGCGGCGCCGGCTGGCGCTTCACCGATTCCTGGTCGTCACGCCTGACGCAGCAGGGCTTCCACACCGACCACGTGCACCCGCACGGCTGGGTCAGCTCGGCCTACTACGTGGCCGTGCCCGAGGGCGTGACCGAGCATGCGCAGCAGGAAGGCTGGCTGCAGTTCGGCCGACCCGACCTGCCGCTGCCGGGGCGGGCACGCGACGAACTCATCCAGCGCCTGGTGGCGCCGCAGCCGGGACGGCTGGTGCTGTTTCCGTCGATGCTGTGGCATGGCACCTTGCCGTTCAGCGCGGCGGCGGAACGGCTGACGATTGCCTTCGATGTGGTGCCCGCCTGAGGGCCTGGTGGGCAGGTGCTTCACTGTGGCGCCGACGCCCACGCCGTTTCGGCCTGCCAGCAACGCACCCCGCCGAAAGCGTTCAAGCGCATACGGCTGGAGCGAGACATCCGTCGGCAGCCCCATGGCTTCCTGAACCAGCACCCGGCCGACGCTCGGTGAGAGCCTGAAGCCGTGACCGGAGAAGCCACACCCCACCACCAGGCCCTGCATCTCGGGCAGGCTGCCGAGCACCGGGCTCCAGTCGGGGGTGAGGTCGTAGACGCCGGTCCAGGATCATTTCCCGCTACGGCGAACGCCTTCCCGTCGAACACAGGTGCGCACCTTGCTCGACAGCCTGGTCAGTACCCTGGTGCCGCGTGCGCAGGCGCAGGGTCTGGCCTTGGCAGGCCCGGTGACCGGTAGGCTGCACCTGGCCGTTCACGACAGCTGGGCCTGTCGATCTGTCGGGAGCTGGTGCAGCTGATGGGTGGCCAAATCAGGTACCAGGGTGGTCAGCCCTCAGGCAGCAGCTTCCTGGTCGAACTGCCCATGCGCGTGCTGCAGATGCGTTCGCTGTGAACCGGGACGGGTGCCCGATGGCCGGACCGCAGCGGTTACGCTTGCGGCCTGCCCGTCGCCCACACCCACCGCCATGACCCCTGCCAGCCCGCCGCCAGAACGCCCTGCCTTGCCCGACCGCTTGTCGAACGACCCGCGCAGCCCGCATTACCTTGCCGCGGTGTTCTCGCACGACGTCGGCATCCGTCTCGACGACAAGGAACGCAGCGACGTTTCCGAATACTGCGTCAGCGAAGGCTGGGTGAAGGTGCCCGCGGGCAAGGCGGTGGATCGGCGAGGCCAGCCGCTGCTGATCAAGCTCAAGGGGCGGGTCGAGGCCTTCTACCGCTGAGCCAGCCGCCTGCGGCACTGCCGCCGGCGTTCGCACCGGCGCCGGCAGTACCCCTGCCGTCGGCGCACTCGGTCGACGCGCTCAACCCGTCTTTCTCCATTCACCCCAGCCACCGTTCCTGAGTTGTTGATTTCACTGGCGTCGAGCCCGTCGCCTTCCACTGCAGGGTGGCGGCGTCGGTGGCTTGCCTTGAGAGCGCGGGGGTGGTTTTCGGAGGCGGCTGGGCGGGCAGGTGCACCCGCATGGCCGGGTCAGTTCGGCCGACTGCGTGGCCATGCCCGAGGGCTGGCGCTGTTTCCGTCGATGCTGTGGCATGGCACCCTGCCCTGCAGGGCATCGAGCCGCCGGCCCAGCGCTGGTAGCCTTGTCAGCATGGAGATTGCGGTCGTGGGAGGCGGAATTGCGGGCTTGACCAGCGCTTGGCTGCTGGCGCCGAGCCATGCCGTGACGCTGTTCGAGCGCCTGGCCAGCCCCGAGCTCACAGCGCATGGCGTGGCCGTGCCGGCGTGCTCGCTGACCGCGCACAGCGAGATACCAAACAGAAGACTTGCCGGCCGCCCTGGCGATCTCGCGAGAGACAGTCGAGGGGCTGACGTTCAAAGCGCTGGCAATACAACGCATCGAACTGCCTTGGGCGCGAAGCGACTCGATCGTGAGGCGATTGTCGTGGGTGGGCTGAGAGAAAGTTCTTGGCATGGGTGCAGACATATTCGGAGGAGAGTATGGGTTGCACTTCAAGACTGAGACTGCCCTGCGGCCTAACGTTCGAGTTGAGCGGCCCGAACAGGCAGGCGCCGTAAGCCCGGACCGAGACGCTGGTGCGAGTGGCTCGGGCCGGGCTGACAGTGCCTGCCGCAGCGGCTCGGCTCGAGCGAGGGGTTCGGCCTCACCGCGACGACGCTCTACCGTGTTGAGACCGCCAGCACTGCCTTCGGGTTGGTTCGAGCAATGGCCAAGAGTGTTCTAGCCGCACCGCTCGGCTGTTTGCGGCCTTGCTCCCAGCCTTGGAGTGTGCGGACTGAGACGCCGAGCAGGCTGGCAAACTGAGACTGCGAAAGGCCCGTGGCCTCGCGGGCCGCAACCGCTGCGGGGACAACGACCTTTCCCTTCCCGGCCTTCATGTCCTTGATCGACTGAAGGATTTCCGCCCCAATGTCTCGGGTGGCTTCAAAGGCGCTGACTTCTGCGAGGCCAAGCTTCTTGGGTTTCGAGGGCACGGCGAATCTCCTTCAAGGTGGCAGTAGAGATGTTTGACGTCTCGGACTTGGCATACAGGGTCAGAAGGTAGACCTCACCGAGTACGTTTCGTGCGAGATAGACGATCCGAACACCAGAAGACTTTCCTGTTCCCTCCCGAGCCCAGCGCACCTTCCGTACCCCGCCTGAACCTCGGATCACCGAGCCAACCTCTGGGTTCGATGCGATGAACGCCGCGAACTCACCTCGTTCCTCTTCGTCCCAGTATCGGGGCCATAGGCGCTGGAAGATCGGGCTTTCGACGACTGTAAGCACGCTGCACTATACGCCTTAGGCGCATAGGCGTCAACGACTGTTGTCTGTGAGGCCGAACGTTCGAGCCAACCTGCCCGCGGAAGCAAGCGGCGCCAGCCCAGTCTGCAGGGATAGCCTGCGTGCCGCAGCCACGCAGATGCCTTGGTCTACCCGGCAGACGTGGTGGCCACGCGCCTGTTGGCGCACGTGCAGCACTGCGTCTTCAACGCCAGCGTGGTGGCGGTGGAACAGTGTACCGACGGTATATGCGTGCACCGCCGCCCGCCCGGAGCCGGTGCATCCCCGATGACCGAACGTTTCGACCATGTGGTGCTGGCCACCCAGGCCAACCAGCCGCTGGCTTTATGACACAGCGCTGCGAGCCCCTTCCGAATCGCCGTCGCTGTCGCACCAATTGGGTTGAACCCTGCTCCTCGACCAACACCCCCCGACGAGCACGCCGCTTCATCGGCCTGGCGAGGATCTTGTGCAACACCGACTGCAGCGCTTCGTCGGGCGGTGCGCGGGCTTCACAAACACCAGTGCACCCGCGGCGCTGCGCCGGTACACGCCGTCCAGGACCCGGCAGTGAAGGTGAATGCTCAGGTTGACAGCCGAGCCAAAGCGTTGGATCAGCGTGACCGCGCCGCTGCCAGCTGCCGCGGACTGGAGCCCAGCCAGGCCGAGCAGGTGGCGCGAAATCACGCGGTGCACCGCCTGCAGCATCGGCGTCAACAGCTTGGGCTGTGCGGTCAGCAGCGGGCACAGGTGCCGGAAACTGCGGGCCAGTGTGCCGCATTCGAGGAAGGTGTCGAACCCATCCTCGACGAGGTGCGGCAGGCCGGCGTCAGCAGCGTCTTCGGCCTGGGCGAAGAAGGTTCCTGCGTGCTGCTGCACCAGTCGGTACAGCGTGGCCTGCTCAGGGCGATGGCGCACGCAGTGCACCGGGGCGCCGTCTGGCGCCCGCTGGGGCTGCCGGCCAATGGCTTGCACGCGCAGCGCCCGAAGTGGGACGCCGGCACGGTTTGAAGGCCTGCGCTGCGTCGCTATCGCTCCGTGTGCCGTCTACCGCTGGGTTCCTGCCTCTGTGGGGCCGCGGTCTGTCGATCGGTTGGCGGTTGCTTCCGGCACGAGGTCGACGCGACGAGACACTCGGAAGCTGCCTGCTGTCACCTTCAGCAGATTGCCCGAGAGCAGCCGTTCCTAAACCCGCTCGCCCACCCACCCCGCCACGCTGGCCAGCGCCGCCGGCAAGGCGCCGGCGTCGGTGCCGCCGGCCATCGCCAGGTCGGGCTTGCCGCCGCCCTTGCCGCCCACCTGCTGGGCCACGAAGTTCACCAGGTCGCCGGCCTTGATCTTGCCCATGCTGTCGGCGGTGACACCGGCGGCCAGCTGCACCTTGCCGCCGTCGACGGCGGCCAGCACGATGGCGGCGGTCTTGAGCTTGTCCTTGAGCTTGTCCATGGTCTCGCGCAGGGCCTTGGCGTCGCCGCCTTCCAGCACCGCGGCCAGCACCTTCAGGCCCTTGACGTCCACCGCCTGCGCCATCAGCTCGTCGCCTTGCGACGAAGCCAGCTTGCTCTTCAGCGCCGTCAGTTCCTTTTCCAGCGCACGCAGCTGGTCCATCACTGCGCCCACGCGGGCCGGGGCCTCGGCCGGGGTGGCCTTCAGCAGGGTGGCGATGCGGGCCAGCTGCTTTTCGGTTTCGCCGATGTAGGCCAGCGCGTTGTCGCCGGTGACGGCCTCGACGCGGCGGATGCCTGCGGCGACGCCGGACTCGGAAACGATCTTGAACAGGCCGATGTCGCCGGTGCGCTGCACGTGCGTGCCGCCGCAGAGTTCGCGGCTGCTGCCGATGTCGAGCACGCGCACTTCGTCGCCGTACTTTTCGCCGAACAGCATCATCGCGCCGAGCTTCTGCGCTTCGTCGATGGGCAGCACGCGTGCCGTGGTGGCGGCGTTGGCCATGATCTCGGCGTTGACGATGGCTTCGATCTGCGCGGTCTGCGCGTCCGTCACCGGCGCGTTGTGCGCGAAGTCGAAGCGCGTGCGTTCGGCGTTCACCAGGCTGCCCTTTTGCTGCACGTGCGCGCCCAGCACCTCGCGCAGGGCCTTGTGCATGATGTGGGTGACGCTGTGGTTGCGCACGATGCGCGCGCGCTGTTCGCCGTTCACGCGCGCGGTGAACACGTCGCCCACGGCGACCGTGCCTTCGACAACACGGCCCTGGTGGCCGTGCACCGCAGCCTGCACCTTGATGGTGTCTTCCACCACCACACGCGCCTGGGCGTTGCGCAGTTCACCGGTGTCGCCCACCTGGCCGCCGCTTTCGGCATAAAACGGGGTGTGGTCGAGCACGATGACGACGTCGTCGCCGGCCTTCGCCGTCTGCACCGCCGTGCCTTCCAGGTAGATGGCGGTGACCTTGCTGGTTTCGCACACCAGGTGCTCGTAGCCGTGGAAGGCGGTGGCTGCGCCTTCGTACTGCAGGCCGGCCGCCACCTTGAACTTGGCCGAGGCGCGCGCCTGCTCGCGCTGGCGGTTCATTGCGGCGTCGAAGGCGGCGCTGTCGACCGTGACACCGCGTTCGCGGCAGACGTCGCCCGTCAGGTCCAGCGGGAAGCCGAAGGTGTCGTGCAGCTTGAAGGCGGTGTCGCCGTTGAAGACGGTGCTGCCGTTCTTGGCCATCGTGGCCAGTTCGCTTTCGAGAATCTCCATGCCGTTGGCGATGGTCTGGAAGAAACGTTCTTCTTCCTGCTTCAGCACCTCGGCGACACGCGCGCCGTCGCGCTGCAGCTCGGGGTAGGCGGCGCCCATTTCGGCCACCAGGGGCATGACCAGCGTGTAGAAAAAGGGCTTGCGCGCGCCCAGCTTGTAGCCGTGGCGGATGGCGCGGCGCGCAATGCGGCGCAGCACGTAGCCGCGGCCTTCGTTGCCGGGAATGACGCCGTCCACCACGGTGAAGGTGCAGGCCCGGATGTGGTCGGCAATCACCTTCAGCGAAGGCGATGTGGCGTCGACCGCCGCGCCGCCCGCGGCGTATTCGACGGCATTCTTCGCCGCCGCCAGCAGGCGCACGAACAGGTCGATTTCGTAATTGCTGTGCACATGCTGCAGCACCGCGGCCAGGCGTTCCAGGCCCATGCCGGTGTCCACGCTCGGCTTGGGCAGCCGGTGCATCACGCCATCTTCAGAGCGGTTGAACTGCATGAAGACGTTGTTCCAGACCTCGATGTAGCGGTCGCCGTCCTGCTCGGGGCTGCCGGGCGGGCCGCCGGCCACCTCGGGGCCGTGGTCGTAGAAGATCTCGCTGCAGGGGCCGCAGGGGCCCGTGTCGCCCATCATCCAGAAGTTGTCGGACATGTAGCGGCCGCCCTTGTTGTCGCCGATGCGCACGA